>Ga0208015_1000058_pt1 | contig 81369 bp, 69 predicted proteins | sample 26BtaG_FD_184101 | JGI IMG/M metagenome (GOLD analysis project Ga0208015, IMG submission 184101) | Marine viral communities from Cariaco Basin, Caribbean Sea - 26B_WHOI_OMZ_CsCl (SPAdes) (version 2) | ecosystem: Environmental > Aquatic > Marine > Oceanic | place: Caribbean Sea: Cariaco Basin... | reverse complement strand
TAAAAAAATACAACAACAGAAAACATCAAGGAATCAAAAGACAAAAACCAATAAACCTTTATACTTTTGAAAAACAAGTTCAACTAAAATCAGCTTGAAAGTGGTCTAAAGAATAGGTAGTACTACAAAAATCATTTGAAAAATTTTTGGAATATATATCTGGTGGTGAACATAGTTCTTTCCGTAGGAATTACCCTTTGGCTCTTCCCGAAATCACATATGATTATGCCCATCGCCTTCGATTCCAACGTAGACCACGAGGAATTAGAGCTTTGCAACAAGGATAAAATTTTACAGTACTATTCAAGCGGAACCAATTATGTAGGTGGCAAAAGAGCTATAAAAAACGAGATACTTCCGGTGATCAATGAGAAGAAAATTGAATTTGATTCTTCCAATGGTTATATCACCATTAGGTTTATCGTGAACTGCAACGGGGAAATCGGTCTTCTCAGAGCGAATGAAATTGATGACGATCTTAAATCTACAAAATATTCCCAAACCAATATTGATGAATTAAAAAATGTTGTAAGCACTTTAGATAATTGGGAGGTACAGAACTTGAAAGACATAAAATATGATAGCTACTATTTTATAAACTTTAAGATCGAAGAAGGAGTAATCACGGATATTTTTTAGACTATGAAATTATTTTTGAAGGGTTTAAAGATATTTCTTTCATCCATATTGTTTCTTTATGTTTTTATGGCTGTATTTTTCTTATTCTTTTCGAATAAAGAAAAGCGATTCCATGCAGCCTCTCATGCGCAAGGCACAAAATTATCGCAAACTTTGTTCGAAATTCTCAAGTTTCAGAATCCAGAAAATTCAGATATATATTTTGAACAATCTGTAGCCTATAATAAATACGGCTATTATGACAAAGGATTTGAACTCCTTGACCAGGCAGTGGACTTAAATCCAAAAATGCACTTAGGGTATAGAGGATATATGAAACTTCGATTTTTAAGAGATTTTGATGGTGCGTTGGCGGACTTTGATAGATTGGATAGCTTAACTCCTAATTTCAATGATGCACCTTGGGGTGAAAATATAGATTTTCTAAGAGGAGAATGTCATTACGGCAACAAAGATTACGCAAAAGCCATAGATGCTTTTCAACTGAATATTGACAATCAAGAGAGTGGATGGGCAGATGTGCATTCGTTTGTTTATTTGGGCATGTACGAGTACGAACTTGGAAATTTCGAAAAATCAATAATCGACCTGAATAACGCCATTAAAGAATCAGATAAAACTCCCGAGGCGTATTTTTACTTGGCAAAAGTTTATAAAGCCATGGACAGGCTTGCGAAAGCCAGGCAAAACCTCATTAAGTCCAAAGAACTTATCTCTTATAAAAGAACAGATCCTTACAATGAATACCTAAACGAGATTTATCTGAATGAAGTAATGGCTCTGGAAAAGGAATATGCTGAGTGAATAGCTTGTGATTAGCTCCAAATCCTATTATATTTGGAGGTTAACCCTATTTAAACTTTAATATGTTATTAAAAAAAATTACCCCTAAAACCACTAAATCTCTTTTTTTTGCGGCAAGTTTATTGTTAATGTCTTCAATCAATCTTTACGCCCAAGAAACATGTATTCCTCCTTTAACTCCAACTATATCGGGAAATTTAACAATATGTGAAGGGGAGGATGCCCAAATAATTGCAACAGTCGACGCCGATGAAGTGCGGTGGTATTCTGCTGAAAATCATGGAGACTTACTCCATACCGGATTTGACTTTACTTTAGAAAATCTTGAAGATAACATAAGCATTTGGGCGGAAGGTGTCAATTTAGATACTGAAGGTGTGAATTATACTGGTGGAGGAAGATTAAATCCAGGAGACTATACTGGAGGAGCTGCAGTCAGCCCCGCAAGTAGCCCATGGGGATTGAGATTTACCTTGACGAAAAATATCGTTCTAAACTCTGTAGACGTATTTATCAAAGAAGAAAATCCAGGCGTAATGGTAATTCAATTAAAAGATGAGAACTACCAAGTCTTGGAAGAGGTAATAGTGAGTACTCCTGCTGGCAATGATACCGAGCCTTTACAACATACTATAGACCTTAATTTAAACATCCCTGCGGGAGTTAATTACAGTTTGGTAGCAAGTACAAGTCCTAAGTTGGTAAGAGAAGGGATAAATTATCACAACGGTTTTCCTTATCTTTTAGGAGATGTTGGAGTTATCACACAAGGAATGCTTCAAGATACACCTGGCGCAAACAATGCTTCAACCTATTATTTCTTTTATAATTGGGCCTTTACCGCATTCGAAGATTGTGTTTCCGATAGAGTAGGCGTAGATATTATAGTAAACGAAATACCTCAAATGCCTGTAGGTGAGCAGCAACAAACATTCGTTGCTGGAGAAACCTTAAACGATCTTGATGTGGAAGGTGTAAATTTAACTTGGTATGCTGATAATAGTGGTGACCAAGAACTGGATGGTACTACAGAGTTAACTGATGGCGCCACTTACTTCGCAAGTCAGAGCAATGAAGGTTGTGAAAGTGAATTTTTAGCAGTGACTGTAAGCTTAACTTTGAATGTCAATACACCAATTGCTGATGAGATAGCAATCTGGCCTGTTCCGGCATCAGAGTTTATTTTCATTAGCAACATCGAAAAAGTAAATAGTGTGAAAATATTTAATACACTTGGACAATCTGTTAAAAATATAGGAGATACTAATGAGAAGATTTATGTTGGTGACTTAGCCAAGGGAATCTACTTAATTAGGGTAGGTACATCTTCCAACGTTATTTCAAAACAGATTATAATAGAATAAGCTCTTAAATATTTAAGTGAAAATGGTCAGTCTTAAAAGACTGACCATTTTTTATTATTAACCTTTTTAGATGGTTTTAAATATAATAATTCCAATATAACGGATAAAATAACACGGACATTGATGTGATTTAATAATTAATCCATCTTCCTTAAAACTAAAAAACCGTTCTGAAGAAAACAGAACGGTTTTGATTTACTGATGTTACCTGAATTAAGAAACCTCTAAATTCATTTTGGTATATTCTAAAATTAGGGCACTTAACCAATCCCAATTAACCGATTTTAAGGGGTATTTCTTCATAAACTCCTTATTATCTCCAAAGAGAAACCCATATTCCTTTTCAAAATCACTTTTTCGCAACCAAAAGATTCGGTCACCTTTTTTCACATAATAGGATTTCAGCACACCGCCTCCAAATGAAATACCACTCACACCCATTCCTTGAGATTCTGCTGCACGCGGATCGTGATAAACAGAGATAAAATCATCAAAATCTGGGTTGATGAGCTGCATTAAAAATTCCTGATCATCTTTTTTATTTTTTAATGATACCGTTTGGTTCACAAAATAAATCTCATCATTAGTAGTAGCCTTTTTCATGCTATTGCGCTTGCTTGTTCCTACTCTATTAATTTGGTCTCCTACTTTTCCGAATTTTTCGAAACCGCTCGCAAATAAATAGGCTTCGGCAATTTCTTCAGAAGAAATATCTGATTTTTTACCAGTTTCACCATCCTTAAATACAAGAGTATGAATTTGACTTCTTTTAGTCTTGATACTTTGACAATAACCCTTTAACTCGGATCCATCTTTTAGTATTACGGTGGAAAGTTTTTTGGTTGCAGGTTGGTTAAACCCTTCGTTGAAATAATAACCCTTTAAATGACTCAGCTCATCTTTTGAATATTTCACCTTCTGCGCTATGGCAGATCCAGAAATCAAGAGAAAGCAAATGACAAAATTTGTAAAAAAAAGCTTCATTTTAATTGGTTTTAAGTATTAGTTGTTAAATGCTCACTAACATATTACATTATTGTCAATTTTACAATAACTAAAAGACAGGTATTTTCATTCACCTAAAAACCATTAGAAAATGTTTTGCTTTCAAAAGAATAATAAGATTGAGGCGAATCGAAAATCAATCAACGCTGGATTTCCTAATCAAATCTATATTGCACGCCTAATGACACATTACCTTTCGGCATGGGAACCAAATTGGTTTCGGTATATTCTTCATTGAAAATATTATTGGCGGTCAAGGAAATTTCAAAACTGTCTTTTTTAAAATTTACAGCTACATCCAATACTCCATATTTATCACCTTCGGTTCGAACAGCGTATTTATAGAGTATTGTTTGAGAGAAATTTTTTAAAAGCTGGGACCTGAAGTTTACGATAAATTGATGCTTTAATGAATTGATGGCATATCGGGAATAAGGTAAATTCAATTCCTTTATTGTATCATCAATAAAGGTGTATCCAAAATTGATTTTTTGGTCGAACCCAATTGCGGAAAATCCATAATCTATAGATGCTTCAACACCTTTGGTGTTAAGACTTCTAATGTTTGTTGCTTTAAAAGGTTCGTCTTCGGTACGTTTTATAAAATCAATCAAATTTCTGGAATCCCTATTAAAGAAAGCTGCCGTCAGAAACAATCTTGATGTTTGAAATTTAAATCCAAACTCTTCCGAAATAGCCTCTTCAGGTTTTAGTTGGTCATTTCCCAAAGTTGTTGGGTCAGAATAATACAAATCTGTGTAAGTAGGAATTCTATAAGTGTAACCAATATTGGCATAAGTCCTGAAATTATCCGTTATATCGAATCCAGCGTCCAATCCCGGAAAAAAGTGAAAGTTAAAATCGGAGTAATGAGACATTGCAACTCCTGGTGTAAGATCTATCTTATCCTTTAAAAATCTAAAGCGTTGTTCCAAAAATAAGGTTGTGATGGTCCGCTCATGATGTCCCAGATTATTACTCGAAAGATAAACTTTTTCAAAATTTGCACCGAACCCTGTAATTCCAATTTCTGAATTATAGGATCCATTAACCTGAGCCCCTATTTTATTGGAAATGTGTAAATTTCTATATCCAGTAGGATTGCTGCGGTCAAACAAATACATATCTTGATTTCTTCTCCAATATATTTGGGGAGTGATAACCAAATTGTTCATTTTAAACCTAGTTGTTAAACCAACAAGACTCGTTTGGGTTTCTTCATATTGATCAATTGCCGATGGCGTAGCATAGAATCCATTCGCCCCAAATTTTCTATCAGTGAAAGATGCCAAAAGTTCAATCGGATTGTTTTGAGTATTAAACTTACTTTTCAGAAAATAGTTTTGAGTGTCGTAATCTGTATTATAACGATAACCTTCAGATACTTTTCTGGAATAATGAACCAAATGACTGGAGGTGTCAAAGTTACTACTAGCTGTAACAGATGCCCCCAATTGTTCATAGGAACCGCCGGTTAAATCTAGGATTACATGATCTGGACTATAGCTTTTTGTAACTATGTTCACCGCACCGGTAAACGCATTTTGACCATAAACTCTGGCGGCAGGACCTTTAATTATTTCAATGCGCTCAATTGTTTCTAATGGTAATGCCGCATTCAAGATATGATGACCTGTTTGCGAATCGTCCATTTTGATTCCGTCAATAAGTAAAAGAGTTTGATCAAACCCACCTCCACGAATATAAAGATCGGCTTGCATTCCTTTTGTACCTCGCTGCCTTATGTCGATCCCAGCGACCCCTTGAAGTAGTTCGGCCAAACTTGTGGCAGGGCTGGATTCTATTTCGGATGCGGAAATAACCGTTATGGATCTAGATTCCTTAGAAAAAGGAATTTCTATTCGGTTTGTAGAAACAACAACTTCGTCTAAATTTTCTGCAATATTTTCCTCTTGTTGCGCTAGGAGATACGCAGGGAGAAACAGCAAAGAAAGAATTACTCTGGTTTTCATGGGGATATTTTAAAAAGGCGCAAAGTTAGCAAAAGACCCCTAAAACATATCTAAAATCTGACTTATTCATGGTTCGGATTCGCTGGAAAACCATAATTCTGAACGAACGATAAATCGCAGTTTATAAGGTATTGACCATGAATCAGTTTGGAATTCATTCTTTCTAAAGGCGAAAGGGGAAAATTATTCCTAAGAAAGTAAAACTGAATTAAAATTGAACATTTAATACTTCTGAAAAAGAAAATTCAAGTTCTAAAGAAGAATAAAAACAGCGATTCCTACGAAAACACAAATCTGTAACCATTTCAAAAAACTGCCTAAACTTTTTCCCTGCATAAATGTTGAGATTTTACCAGCCAACATTGCAATACTACTAAATACAATAAAAGAAAGAATCATAAATAAAAGACCCAAAACATAGAATTGCACAATAGTGTTACCATCTTTGTCCCAAAGAAATCCGGGGAAAAATGCCAAGAAAAAGATCATCACTTTAGGGTTTACCAAATTCATAATCACACCCGTCTTAAATAGTTGGAAATAAGACTTTTTTTCTGGCTCAGCATTTAATGAAATAGAGGAATTGCTTTTAAAAACTTTATATGCCAAATAGAGTAAATAACATGCTCCCAAAACTTTTATTGCATAAAATAATTCATCGGAAGCCGTGATAATTGCTGAAATACCGAATGCTAAAAGAGTAGTATGAACAACACATCCGCTTATTAATCCTGCGGTAGTGGCTATTCCACTTTTTGTGCCATTGGTCAAGGATTGCGTAAGCACATAAATATTATCTGGCCCAGGAGAAAATGCGAGGGCAAATGTAGCTATGGAAAAGGAAATCAAGGTTTCTATCATCTAGATAAGAAGTAGGATCAATATGAAAATATAAGCATCTGCACTACCATTATTTATTCTTCTATTAAATTTTCCCTAGCCTATTTCCTCATTTTCAGAAAAAATATAATCTTCCCTTACTTTTTAATTTCTACCAAGTATCGCCTTATTAATTCTCTTTATCAAACTAGGACCTTCATAGATAAACCCCGTATAAAGCTGGACTAAGCTTGCGCCAGCATCCAGTTTTTCAAGAGCATCATCTGCGGAATGTATTCCCCCTACTCCAATAATCGGAAAGGCTTTATTGCTTTTTTCTGAAAGAAACCGAATAACCTCAGTGGCGCGTTTTGTCAAAGGCTTTCCACTTAGTCCACCTATTTCGCTTTTATTGGCCGAAGAAAGGCCTTCTCGGGAAATTGTTGTATTTGTGGCTATTACGCCATCTATTTTTGTGACGGAAACTATATCTATGATGTCCAGAAGTTGTTCCTCAGTTAGGTCCGGTGCAATTTTAAGAAGGATCGGCTTTCTTTTTTCTTTGGAATTATTTTTATCCTGAAGGTGTTGTAATAAATTGGTCAGCGGCTTCTTTTCCTGTAACTCACGAAGATTTGGAGTGTTTGGAGAACTAACATTTACAACAAAATAATCTACATAATCAAATAGGGCATCAAAACAAATTATGTAATCATTCACGGCCTCTTCATTCGGGGTAATTTTATTCTTCCCGATGTTTCCGCCAATCATGACTCTTCCTTTTCCTTTTGGATTCTTTTTAAGTCTTTCAACTGCTTCTTCCACTCCCCCATTGTTGAAGCCCATTCTATTTATGATTGCTGAATCCTCTTTCAACCTAAATAATCTAGGTGTTTCATTTCCAGCTTGTGGCTTGGGAGTAACCGTTCCTATTTCAATAAAGCCGAATCCTAAATTGGAAAGTTCTTTATAAAGCTTAGCATCTTTGTCAAACCCTGCGGCAAGGCCCACGGGGTTTGGAAATTTCAGCCCAAAAAGCTCACGTTCCAACTTGGGATTTTCCACCTTATAAATGTTCTTAAAAACAGAACCCATTCCAATGCTTTGATAAAATTGCAACATTGAAAATGTAAAATGATGAATTTTTTCAGGATCGAACTTGAAAAAAATAGGACGAATGATGGTTTTATACATAGCTCAAAAAATGTGAGGCAAAAATACCATTAATGGCCTAACTTCCTTCCTTATAAAACCAATTTTAAACCTATTTCAGAACACTAAAAACCTTGGAATATTTAGTAACTTTGGAATCTTTACATCGCAATAAATTCCTTAATAATTAAGGAAAGGGCCGCTATCCCTGCCATCTGCCAAAATAGTAACATGAAAAAGAAAAATTTTTACCGCAAATTATGATTGAAAAACATCAGATTATTGATCGTTTCACTAGTTATGTCAAAATTGATACTGAAAGTGATCCAAACAGCGAAACCACCCCAAGCACCGAAAAGCAATGGGATCTAGCCAATAAATTGGTCGAGGAGTTAAAGGAAATCGGCATGGAAGATGTTACCATAGACGATAATGCCTATATCATGGCCACGCTGCCTTCCAACGTGTCTCATGAAGTTCCTGTAATTGGTTTTGTATCGCATTTTGATACATCCCCAGATTTTTCGGGCGCCAACGTAAATCCACAGATCATCGAAAATTATGACGGAGGCGATATTGTTCTTAATAAGGAGCAAGATATCGTTCTTTCTCCAGATTACTTTGAAGACCTATTATTATACAAAGGTCAAACATTGATTACAACTGATGGAACTACACTCTTAGGCGCAGACGATAAGGCCGGCATTACTGAAATAGTTTCAGCAATGGAATATCTTATCAACCATCCTGAAATAAAACATGGCAAAATTCGAGTTGGATTTACTCCTGATGAAGAAATTGGCCGTGGAGCACATAAATTTGACGTCGAAAAATTTGGGGCGGAATGGGCGTACACTATGGACGGAAGTCAAGTAGGAGAGTTGGAATATGAAAACTTCAACGCGGCTGGTGCGGTGGTTTCCGTGAAAGGCAAAATTGTCCATCCTGGATATGCCAAAGGGAAAATGATCAACAGCATGTATATTGCTACAGACTATCTAAACTCCCTTCCAAGACTAGAAACCCCAGAACATACTGAAGGGAGAGAAGGATTTTTTCATCTCCATGGTATTGAAGGAAGTGTTGACGAAACTAAACTTCAATATATAATCCGCGATCACGATAGAGAACATTTTGAGGCAAGAAAGGAAATGATGCAAAAACTTGCAGATGATCTGAACGAGCAACATCAAGAAGAAGTAGTGAAAGTTGAAATCAAAGATCAGTATTTCAATATGCGCGAAAAGATAGAACCGGTAATGCACATTGTGAAAATTGCAAAAAAGGCGATGGAGCAAATTGGTATAGAACCACTTATTAAGCCTATTCGAGGTGGAACAGATGGATCTCAATTAAGTTTTATGGGTTTGCCATGTCCAAACATCTTTGCGGGAGGTCATAACTTTCATGGCAGATATGAATATGTACCTGTGGAAAGTATGCAAAAAGCGGTAGAAGTAATTGTGAATATCGCACAATTGACCGCTGGCGATTTATCTGAGTACAAAGACAGTAAAAAATAGATTGGATATTCGGTAAAGCTCGTTGTTTTATTCAGGTGACACCAAAATTTAGTGGCCTTTCACATAGATCTATATCCGACGAAAAGTCCTTATTTTTCTCAATTCACATTGGAAAAATGAGGACTTTCTATTTCCATTACCGTCTTCGGTAGGAAATTCTCACACGTTGCATTTCGCAACTGCGCAAATAAGATTCCAGAATTAGCTAAAACTTTAGAAATATAATTCAAATTCAACGGGAAAAATATTAAACTTGATCGGCAGAAATTGTTTATTGATTCTTTACAAAAACTACCATTTACGAAATAAATAAATTGGTCAAAATATAAATTATTAACCCTACCAATCCTCCTACCAGCGTTCCATTGACTCTAATAAACTGAAGATCCTTCCCTACCTCCAGCTCCAGTTTTTCACTTAACTCTCTTCCTTCCCAACCGGCTACGGTTGTACTGATCAATCTTTCAACTTCATTTCTGTTTTTTAAGATCATGCGATAGAGAAAATGTCTAATCCAACCGTTTATTTTTAACCCAATCTCTTCATCACTAGAAAGACTGTGGGATAGTTTTTGGATGTTTTTTTCCAAATAATTTTGCAAAGGCGAACTTGGATCATCTAAATTTTGAATTAGGATTCCTTTTATGGACTTCCAAGCGTCATCTGTGTAAGGCCGGAGGTTTTGAGAAGTTAGCATCTCATTTTTAAGAGCGTCAAACTTGGTTTTCCAGTTTGGGGAATCAACAACATCTATTGAAAATTCCTGAAGATTTTCTGTAAGTTTCTTTCTTACGAAATGATTTTTGTCCTCCTGAACTTCCTCAATAAATTTTATGAGACCATCTACCACCTCTTTTGAAATCTTTTTCCCGGCCAAAAATGCGATAAAGGGTTTGTTTTCAGAAAGGCGTTGTTGCACCATTTCTCGACTTTCATGAATGTACTCCTTAAGTTGGGGAAGGAGCATTTCCAACAAATTAATATGTTCATTCCTATCAATAAAATATTGAATTCCTGTAGCGGAAAGTCTCTGTAGATCTATCTCGTTTAGAATTTCTGCTCCTTTTTTAGACAAAAATTCTTCCACTTCTCTGTCTTCTAGGTCAAGAATAATCTTTCTTACAAGATTGACTACTTCTGTCTCCAACATCTCTCTGCTTGAAGGCTTTTTTAGCCATTCGGCCACCCATGATACCACATTCAGTTTTTCGATATACGGGCGGATGTTTTCGGGATTCAGAAAGTTGTCGCGAACAAATAACCCTAGATTTGCACCCAATTCATCCTTTTTACGCTCGATCAAATTTGTGTGCGGGATCGGAATTCCTAAGGGATGCCTGAAAAGTGCCGTAACAGCAAACCAGTCTGCCAATGCGCCAACCATTCCTGCTTCCGAAAAAGCCTCAACATAACCCATCCACGCCTCTGGACTCTGATGTTGAAGATATACCATTAGTGCATAGATGAGGGCCATTAGAAAGAAAAGACCCGTGGCCAAGCGTTTGTGATTTCTGAGTTGAATCTTTTTGGTATCTGACATATTGTTTTAAAATCGACGCGATAGGTGTATGCGATAAAAATAAAGATAGTAATTAAATTTATGTTCCTTCAGCACGAAAAAAGCTTGTAGATTAAGCATCTTGGAAGAATATTGTGAAATAAAAAACTCCCTCGTCTATTATATAGAGAGGGAGTTTTCAACTTAAAAGGAACAACAAATTATTTTTTATCCTTTTCCGGAAGATTTAGTTGTCTTGTTTTTTCCATGGAAATAGCAGAACGTTCAAACTTAATTCTTCCCGCACCACTTTCAATGACGCAAGTGCCATCATCAAAAAGTTCAAGGATTTTGCCGTGCATACCGCCCATAGTAATGACTTTGTCACCTTTTTTGAGTTCGGCTGCAAAAGCTTTTTCTTGCTTCGATTTCTTCATTTGAGGACGTATCAAAAAGAGATACATCACTGCAAATAGTAAGATAATCGGTAAAAATTGTTGGATATTTTCCATTATATATTCCTAAGAAATTTTAATTTATGATTTTACAGGAGCGGCTGAAGGATTTGTCGGGTTTATGAATGCTTTAATTGATAAAGTTTCCACTCCCTTTTCAGTATTTGTAGTAAGAGTAATAGTTTTATTTACTTGATTTTGGCCACTTCCATCAAATTTAACTAAAAGCTCCCCTTCTTCTCCTGGCGCAATTGGTTCTTTGGTATACTCTGGAACTGTACAACCACAGCTACTTTTTGCATTAACAATAGTTAAAGGTGCATCACCTGTGTTTTTAAACTTAAATAGGTGCTCAACATGAGTTCCTTTGTCGATAGTGCCAAAATCGTAGGTGCTTTCTTCAAAAGCCATTGCTGGAAATTTTCTTGAAGCTTCATCTCTTTCTGCGGCATTTGCCACGTTCTCTTCATTTACTTTATCTGCCGCATTATCTTTACAAGAAGTGAATGCAAATACAGACAGTACCGCTACAATTAGAATTGATTTTTTCATAATGTTTAAAAGATTTTTTTTTGTTTCTAGCTTGCCAAAACTAATTATTTTTTTATTATTATTGAAGGCCTCTGCCTATTTTATTGAGTTTACCGTTCTCTGTAAACTCTTTAACAATCTTATCTAAAATGCCATTTACAAAGATACTACTCTTGGGAGTAGAATATTCTTTGGAAACTTCCAGATACTCGTTAATAGTTGCTCGGGCGGGAATGGATGGAAAATACAAAAACTCTGCAATCCCCATTTTCAGGATAATCAAATCCACATCCGCTATTCGGTCCTGATCCCAATTTGGGGTTTTCCCGATAATTTCCTTATTAAGGATTTCCTCATTCAGGATGACCTTTCTAAAAAGCTGAAGCGCATATTCTCTGTCCTCATCATTCTTATAAAGTTCTGGCACTAAATATTGAGCCGCATTATTCTCCGAAATTTTGCCCAACATCTTTACGATAGCTGTATTTACTATAGGGAAATCGTCAATCCAAGTAAGACGTTTGTCCTCTAGATATTCGTATAATTTCTCATTCGGAGCTATAATTTCTTTATAAAGACGTGAAATAAATTTTTGGTCATCTTTATAGGTAGGATTCTCCAGCGCAAGATAATCCATATACCATTTTTGTTCGCGAAGATTGGCTAGGAGAATATTTAAATATTCGGTGTCCATCTCCCAATAATTTAGCTTCTTCTTTTCTATAGCTTCCGCGAAGGTTGGATTGGCCGCTATCAACTTCAACAATTTATTATCGACAAAGTTACGACTCGGATTTTTTTCCAGGTCGGTGGCAAAGTACTTTTGTTGAGATCGATCCAAATATCCTTCCGCTTGATCCTGAAGGGAAACCATAAGTTGCAACATTAGCAAATAGAGATCTGACATTTGCGCAATGCTGTACAAAAGAAATTTTTCCTGTGCATTGATATCGGAGTTTACCCGTTGGTTGTATGCATAAATAGATTGCAAAACCTTTACTCTGATATGTCGTCGTGTAAGCATATTTAAAAGAACCGATTAAAAAGAAACAACGCACAAGGTATTTTCTTGTGCGCTGCAAAGATATATAATTTAGCAGTTGTGTTGTAGTACAACAGCCCTACTATTTTTCATTTTTTCTTGCGTCTATTCTAGCTTGTGCAATATTGAAAGCAGCCTGATAACTTGTTATGTCATTCTTTTGGGCGTTATTCAATATTTCAAGAGTTGTATTGTAAATGTTTTCTGTTTGACGCATGATTTCCTTAGTGTCATATTTTGCTATTTCAGCGTAGACATTTATAATTCCACCAGCATTGATCAAGAAGTCAGGCGCATATACAATCCCTTTTTCACGAAGCATTTGTCCATGTTTCTTTTCGTCTGCCAATTGGTTGTTTGCAGCACCTGCAATTACCTTAGTATTGAATTGAGCAATGGTCTGGTCGTTAATGGTAGCTCCAAGGGCGCATGGCGAATAGATATCCATTTTCTCGGCATAGATATTTTTGCCCTCGTAGATTTTCACTCCATATTTATCACGAACTGTTTCCATACGCTCGCGGTTTATATCTGAAATATAGATTTCGGCGCCTTCCTTGCTCATTCTTTCTACCAAGGATTCTCCTACGTGTCCAATTCCTTGAACGTAAATAACTTTTCCTTCTAAAGAATCATCTCCGAAAGCAAATTTAGTAGAAGCTTTCAATCCCATGTAAACGCCGTATGCGGTAATAGGAGATGGATTTCCTTTTCCACCCAATTCCTCTGAAAGACCGGCAACGTATGGGGTAACCGTATGGACTAGATCCATGTCCGAAGTTTCCATTCCAACGTCTTCTGCAGTGATATATTTACCACCCAAAGAGTTAACGAACTCTCCGAACTTCAACATTAACTCTGGAGTTTTCTGGGTTTTGGCATCACCGATTATTACGGCTTTTCCACCACCTAGATCCAAGCCAGAGATCGCACTTTTATAAGTCATCCCACGTGAAAGTCGAAGTACGTCATTAAGAGCTTCCCACTCGCTGGCATAGTTCCACATTCTGGTACCTCCAAGAGATGGTCCCAAAACCGTGTTATGAATTCCAATTATTGCTTTTAATCCAGTATCTTTGTCGTTGCAAAAAACGATCTGTTCGTGATCGTCAAAAGACATCTGACCAAAAACCGGATCCATTTTACGAAGTTCGTTTTTGTCTATTATCTCTGTCGCCATATCTATATGTATTTGATTATCCCATAAAAGGGCGATGCAAAAATACTGCTTTACTGCATATTTCACAAAGGAATGCTTCACAATTCAAGAATGTTTTAAAATTGATCGATTTTCAGAAATGAAAGAATTAAAATATCTAAACTCCTATTTTCTTAAGTATAAAGGCCGATTGTTATTGGGGGTTTTTATCACAATTATAGCGACAGTCTTCAAGCTTGTAGTCCCTATGAAAATCGGGGATTCGGTCACTCTGGTAAAACAATATATGGACGGCAGTATAACAGATTTGGAATTGGTTAAACACCAGCTTCTTATCAACGTGTTATTGCTTTTAGGGGCCGCTCTGCTATCTGGCCTCTTCACGTTTATGATGCGGCAAACCTTTATTGTTGTGTCTCGATATGTAGAATATGACCTAAAGAATGAAGTGTACCAACATTATCAAAAACTTCCGCTTGGCTTTTACAAACAAAATCGCACCGGCGATTTGATGAACAGAATTAGCGAAGACGTTTCTAAAGTGAGAATGTACGTAGGGCCGGCGCTTATGTACAGTATTACAACTGTAACGCTTTTTATCGTCGTGATTACTTATATGTTTTATCAAGATCCGATATTAACTCTTTATGCCATTGCGCCTCTACCGATTCTATCTGTGGCAATCTACAAACTGAGTATCATGATCCATCAACGTAGTACGATTGTGCAGCAGTATCTTTCAAAGCTCACTTCCTTTACACAAGAGAGTTTTAGTGGAATTTCGGTAATCAAAGCGTATGGAATAGAGCCGCGTACGAATGCAGAATTTGAAGAATTGGCAGAAGGCAGTAAGATCAAAAATATAGATCTAGCCAAAGTTCAGGCACTATTTGGGCCGTTGATGGTATTACTCATTGGTGTGAGCAATATTATGGTCATATATATAGGAGGGATTCGATATATGGACGGACGAATTGATGAGATTGGAACGCTGGTGGAATTTTTGATGTATGTAAACATGTTGACATGGCCTGTTGCTATTGTCGGATTTGTAGCGTCTATGGTCCAAAGAGCGGAAGCTTCCCAAAAACGAATTAATGAATTTTTAAAGACCGAACCCGAAATCCAAAACCTAGCTGAAGAAAGCACACCCATTACAGGAAAAATCGAGTTTAAAAATCTCACGTTTACTTACCCGGACACCGGGATTAAGGCTTTAAAAAACATCTCTTTTGAAGTTAAGCCTGGCGAAACATTGGCCATCGTTGGCAATACGGGTTCAGGAAAATCCACTATCCTTGAACTTATCGGACGTCTTTATGATGTTGAGGAAGGAATGTTGCTAATAGATGACATTCCAATTAAGCAACTGAATTTAAGCGACTTCAGAAATAGCATTGGGTATGTACCACAAGATGCCTTTCTGTTCAGTGATACACTTAGAAACAATATAAGGTTTGGAAAGGAAGATGCTTCGGAAGAAGAAGTTATTGCAGCGGCTAAAAACGCGGTAGTCCATGACAATATTATTGGCTTTAGCAAAGGGTACAATACTGTTCTGGGAGAACGTGGAATTACCATGAGCGGTGGCCAAAAACAACGATTATCCATAGCGCGTGCCATCATTAAGGATCCGAATATATTATTGTTTGATGATAGTCTTTCAGCTGTGGATACTGAAACAGAAGAGCAAATTCTCCACAATCTGTTTAATATTTCGAAGGACAAAACTACCATTCTTGTGAGCCATAGAATATCCTCGGTAAAAAATGCCACCAAGATAATTGTTTTGGAAGATGGGGAAATAAAGCAGGAAGGTTCCCACGCTCAACTTTTGGCCAAAGAAGGGTATTACAAGGAACTATATTCAAAGCAACTCATGGAAAAAGAAATGTAAACTTTGCCTTGCCTGATTTGGAAATTTTTTAGATTTTTGGCACACATAAGAAAAAACATATAATATGGGCGAACAATTTACAATGGAGCAAGAAGAGATTTTTTCGAAAGTGATGCGAGCAGGAAGACGGACGTATTTTTTTGACGTACGATCAACCAAGGCAGGAGACTTTTACCTCACTATCACCGAAAGCAAGAAATTCACCAACGATGATGGATCCTTTCACTACAAGAAGCACAAAATATATTTGTACAAAGAGGATTTTAGCGAGTTTACAGAGACGCTAGAAGAGATGACGGATTATATAATTGGTGAAAAAGGCGAAGAAGTAATTAGCGAACGCCATCAAAAGGACTTCAAAAAAGAAGATGAGGTTTTGGAAACCGCTGAACCGGTTGAAAAAACCAATCATTCAGACCCAACAAATTTTACAGATATCAACTTTGATGATATATAGATAGAATCAAAAAGTTTGTTTCAAATATTACCGGCTCGATTTATTTCGCAGCCGGTTTTTTTATTTAAAAGCGAGAACTTCTAATTTTGATTACTTTAGCCCCAAATTTCGTATATGGCTCGTAATACTATTTTATACATAATACTTTTTATCGTTCTCTTTTCCAGCGAAGGTTTCTCTCAAAAAGATTCTATAGCTATCGTAAAGGATTCTTCAAATATCGCCCAAAAAGATTCAGTGAATATTGCGTTGTTGGAAAGCTACAACAAACGTCTTCATGAAATAGAAAAACAGCGTGTTGCAGATTCTATTAGAAAAGAAGAACTGAACAAAGAAATTAGTGCTTTAAAGACTACCGATAATTTAAAGAAAGAAGAATTGCAGGCCCAACTTCTTTCCATTACTGAAAATGAAAACGCACGGTTAAGAAATAAAAGAGCCAGAATAGATTCTCTAAAAAGTAAGACCAAAGGATATCCCGTTACCGGATTTTTCGGAGATTCATTATTTCTTCTTTATTCAAAATTGGGAAGTTTCTCTCCAAAAGAGCGAGCGGAAGCAATAAACAAGAGGATTGAAAAACTTGGTGACGATGTTACTTTCAATGAAAACTCTCTGGAAGTTGTGAATGCTGAGACCACGATTGATATCGTTATGGATCAAATGATTTTAATGAGTGTTACCGAAACAGACGCTCTTTGGAATGACTTGTCAAGAGAGGAATTGGCCAAAGGGTACCGAGATAAAATTACCTCCGCAATTCTGAAATACAAAGAAGAGACCAATTACCTCAGCATAGCCAAAAAAATAGGATTGGCACTATTGGTGCTATTGATTATTGCTGCAATTATAAAATACATTTCAAAATTTTTCGATTGGACTGCTGTAAAGATCCAACTACAGAAAGACGAAAAGATTAAAGGTATTCAAATAAAAAACTACACCCTCTTTGATGCCGAAAGACAAATCGGCGTATTGCTATTGATCAATAAGGTGTTAAAATGGTTTATCATTATTTTGTCCATTTATATTGCGCTCCCAGTATTGTTCGGCATATTCCCTTGGACAGAACATTTCGCCTCTACCCTAATTGGATATATATTAAATCCGGTTAAAAATATTTTATCTTCATTTTGGGATTATCTTCCTAAGCTAGTTACCATAGTAGTAATAATCGTACTATTCCGTTATATTCTGCGTGGAGTTCGGTTTTTAAAGGATGAAATTGCGCGTGGAAATTTAGTTATAAACGGATTCTACAGAGACTGGGCAGCGCCAACTTATCAAATAGTTCGGGTTCTTCTAATTGCTTTTATGATTGTGGTAATATGGCCTTACCTACCAGGAAGTGATTCCCCCATTTTTAAAGGTGTATCTGTATTTTTAGGGTTTTTATTCACTTTCGGATCTGCAGGGTCGCTATCCAACGTCATTGCAGGTCTTGTTCTTACTTATATGAGGCTTTTTACTATAGGCGATAGAGTGAAAATTGGCGATATCACTGGCGATGTAATTGAAAAATCTTTATTAGTTACTCGAGTTAGAACCGCAAATAATGAAATTATTTCCATACCCAATTCCACAGTTATGAATAGCCATACGGTTAATTACAGCAGCGGTGCGACGGAGAAAGGATTGATCATTCACACTACAGTAACTATTGGATATGATGTTCCCTGGAAAACGGTTCACACTGCTCTTATAGATGCTGCATTACGCACTGAATTGGTTTTAAAAGAACCACTTCCTTTTGTACTTCAAACAGGACTTCAAGATTTTTATGTAGCGTACGAATTACATGCCTATGTAAGAGAAGCAAACAGGCAAGGTCTTATATACTCCAACCTCCATGAAAACATTCAAGATGTATTCGGAGAGCGGGGAATAGAGATTATGTCGCCTCACTATCGCGCAGAAAGAGATGGAAGTACAGTCACAATTCCATCAGAATATTCGGAGAAAAATAAGAATTCTGAAGTTTGAGATAATAATTAGAACAGAGTCTAGACGGTTAGAATCTAGAGCTTAGACAATTTTCGTTTGGGCATTTTCTCATTCTGGAATATAAAAAAAGACAGGAAACAAAATACGATAGAACCGTCAAAAACAGACAACCCACAACCGGCAACAGACAACCCACAACCGGCAACAGACAACAGACAACCGACAACAGACAACCGACAACACACAACCGACAACAGACAACCGACAACACACAACCGACAACACACAACCGACAACAGACAACCGACAACACACAACCGACAACACACAACAGACAACAGACAAACTACAACACACCACTCCAATTTTCGAACTTATACCCAAGAAAAACCCTCCCATTCAATAAATGAAGGAAGGGTTTTTAGGTTTAGCAATTTTTAATACCGAACTGCAGATTAAGAATACATATATGAATTACTCCTTAATCATCAATTTTGATATTTGGCCATCTTTGCCTTTTATCAAAATCATATATGTAGCACTAGAAAGAGTAGATACATCCAAGGCCATTTCTGAAGTCATCGTTCTAAGATCTACTAACTTTAACAGTCTTCCCCTTAAATCATAGATGGAGACACTCTCTAATTGAATATTCTTAGGGTTACCCAAAATAACCTGGTTTTCCATTGGGTTTGGCAATAGCGTTAAATCCGATAATGATCCGATTTCGTCCATATTCAATCTTCCATTCATGGCGCCGCCACAGTTTTTACCACCATCAGTTATGGTCCAGCTATAGGTCGCAATTATATGCTGTCTAGATAATTCACCATTACAATACTTACTGAATCCTGCATGAAATGAAACATTGTTTTTTAATGACAAGGTTGCCCAACCGTTTAATAATGCGTCATAGTTAGCAGTAGAAAGAGTAGCTCCCTTGAACATGTTTTTCATGTTGACTACATTGCTCACGTTCCACATTCCTAGATGTTGGTCAAACGATGAAGCTCCGCGGAACATACTGTCCATATTTCTAACATTCGCCACATTCCATGCACTTATATCATTGTTAAAGGAAGTTGCATAACTGAACATCAGCTTCATATTGGTCACGTTGCCAACGTTCCAATTACCTATATCTGCATTGAAGGCTGAAGCTCCACCAAACATTCCGTACATACTGATTACATTACTCACATTCCAGTTGTTTATATTAACATCCCCATTAAATGATTCAGCATAGGCGAACATTCCGTACATATCTGAAACCATGGCAAAATTTGGAATATCCGTTGCATTGCTAACGAGATTTGTACATCCCATAAAAGCACTGTTCATAGAGCTCCACATATTAGTTCCCCATTGTTCTATAGTCCGGATTTTCTCTCTATCTCCAGAATTATTGAAAAAGATTCTAGGAAAAGCTCCACTAATTTTTACCGTATGCATGCCAGCAGCAGCATAGGTATGGGTTATATTTCCCATAACAGCTGCATCGCTATTTCCATCACCCCAATCTATGTGGTAGTTATATGACTCTCCAGTATAAGTTGGAATGGTAATGGTTTCATTAATTGATGTTGTTTCCCAAGTGGTGATAAATAAATCTGTTGGTGGAGCAACACCACATGCCACAAGTGGATCTTCCACTGTGACAACAGAGCTACAAGTGGAAACATTCCCATTTACATCCGTTACGGTAAAAATAACGTTATTCGCTCCAAGCTCTGCACAAGTAAATGAAGTTGGCGATAAGGTCATGGAAGCGATCCCACAGTTGTCGCTACCTGTAGCATTCACATCCCCAAGTGTGAGGGTAGCATTTCCTGATGAATCCAAATTTAGGGTGGCGTTTTGACATGTGGCCACTGGCAATTCCGCATCATTTACAGTAACGTCAAAGGAACAGGTTTGAACAGGGTTTATACCATCATCATATTCAAATGTGTTGGTTGTAACACCTATGGGGAAAATACTTCCACTGGTTAGTCCTGCAGTTTGAGTCAAGACTCCTCCACTACAAGCAACAGGCGAATCTACTATGTAGGAAACTACTGCCCCACATATACCAAGGTCATTGTCTTGAGAAATATCTCCAGGACAAACCAGGGTTCCTCCTCCACCTCCACCGATGACATTGACAACAGCTGAACAAGTAGATATCACACCACTATCATTAGTAACCTGAACAGGAATGGTTTTATTTCCTATATCTACGCAAGTAAAACTTACTGTTGCGCCCAATGGGCTACCGGCTAAAACTGTATAGCCCCCACAATCTACTGCAATGCTATAGAGAAAATCTTCAGCATTTATTGTTGCATTTCCACTTCCATCGAGGACCACATCTAGGATTGGAGCATTAATATCATAGGTATAATCCAGCCCCCAACTATTTAAAGTCCCTGTATCTCCACCGGCAGCATCTACAACTGTAATTTCCCAAACTCCGACGGTATTTTCGCCATCGAATATGGAGAGTGGACTGTTTGGAATAAAGGATCCATTAATTGCAGGCACAGAAGGTTTACATTCATCTTCAACGGCGCTGGCCGCTTCATCATCCAGAATGGCAACAATATCATTTCCTGAACATCCAAATCCAGAGCTGACTCTTCCAGGTCTATCAATTATTATCACAGAAGTACCTGATGGCGATTTTATTTTTACAATAACATCACCAATATAAGTATGAGAAATGTTTACATTAACATCTAAATCGGAGAGGACAACATCTTCTGTTACATTTATTGTTGCCGTCAACCCGACTGGATTACCATCAGGTATGGTTATTCCAACAACACTAGATTCTGAGCCATATGCTGGAATTGGTCCTGACCCCATACATATAATTTCTGGTGGATTGTTAGTAACGTTTATATTATCCATTAAAGTAGTTGGTAGGCCAGAACAAAAATCATTTACTAAATAAGTAACGGTCACTAATCCTGGTCCCCCAACACTTGGATCGAAGGTAAATGTTGTACCATTTCCATCGTCAGTAACTCCAAGACCGCCGTAAACACCGCCCGCTGGATTTCCGCCAGAAAGTCCAGCTTGAATTCCTCCAGAAAGACATACTTCGTCTAATACATCTAAACTGGAAAATGTAGGTGGCAAATCAAAAGCCTCTGTACCATCTGTTTTACTTCCTGATGAACCTTGAGTTGCACTGAAACCCAATCCTCTTCTTGCAAATGCTTCCCAAATTGCGCAAATATGTGCTCCTCCATATAATGCATTATCCGCTGCAATAATGGCATCGCGACCATCCACAAATCCTGGACTACATGGCTGAAGTTTAAGTCCTTCTGTAACCAGTGCTAAAGCGACATTATTCCCGCCGGCACCATTATAAATATCAGGGTTATACGCTTCGGTGGCCATAATTTCCCAAGTCATTTCCCATAACATTGTTGCCCAAATTTCCCCTACCCCATGTGGTACAACGGCTAGTTTAACGTCATCATAGGTATGTGGGTTAACGGCAAAATTTGTAGAATAAGGATAAAGTCTAATTCCAGGACCATTGGCGCCCTGACCTAGAAGCCAAGTTCCTATCCCTCTAGAATCTCCTCCAGCGTCTCCCGATACCATTGTGAGCAACAAACTAAAAAAGTCACTCCATCCTTCTCCCATCTGCTCATCGTTAGACAGACACCCGGTAGTCCCAGGCCCTCCCGTCAATCTGTTGGAAATTCCGTGTCCATATTCATGTACGATAACCCCATTATCTAAATCCCCATCACGGGACCCACAAACGAACATTTGCATTCTTGGCCTAAATCCATCTGGAGGAGTACCAAAATACGCATTACATGTTCCCAATCCATCCTGTGCTTCCGCATTTACAGGATCATTTCCTAAACCACCATTACCATAATTGTTATGCTGAAAATTTCCGCTTCCCGCATCGAAACCATAATGATACATTACGTCATGAATGATATTATTCCAATAAAAAAGATTGGTTATTGCTGCGTTTTCAGACTGATCTGCATTGCTATAGATGGTATTTATGGGAAAATCAAATATCAAGTTCCCCCCAGGACTAAAGGCATATTTATTATCTGGCAAATCGTTTGCATTATCATCATCATACGCATCCACATTATTACCTCGGGTGTTGGTGAATTCGGCACCCTCCACGCCATTTGTATCATGCCATCCGAAAGGTGATGCCATCAAATTTTCAGGATTTGAAACCAATGTTCTAGCGCCATGATTAGGGCTTTCTAGTGGCATAGGATAAATCCTATAACTCGCAGCAGCTGCGACTGCTACATCTGATTTAACTGAGGAATTATTTAATACTGTCTCTGGCAGTGGACCTACAAAGGAATCTGGACTTGTGGAGGTTGCATGGAAATGATTATTATGGTCTTCCATAATATTACAAGAAGTTGTCCAGTTGTCCTTATCTATTATTCTTCCATTGGATGCATCAACTCGAAAATTCCACCAATCTGATGAGGTTTTTTCAGCGATAGAGAGCTCCCAAACCAACAGTGTTCCCACACCTTCTCTATAATAGTACATCAGTTTTGTTGGGATTTCTCGAGACGAAATTCCAGCTTGATTAAAGATGGCTGCTTTGTTTTTTCCACCAATATCTTGGATTTTCTTAAGATTGGAAATTTTATAACCCATTTGGCTAGCAACAGAAGAAATAGCTTGTTGCGCAGAAATTCCCTGAGCATTACTTTTCAGGGTTGCCGCAATATCTGCGATAAAATTATTGTTCTCTTTTAAAGTTTTGCCGGTTCTATCAAAATGAACACTCGATTCAGTTCCATAAACTTCCAAACCGTTAATAGCTTGTCGTAAATATACGTGGCGGATACCACTTTTACTGCTTACGCTTTCATCTGTAATTACATAGGTATCGCTTCTTTGTGTAATAAGACTTTGTAGTGATACTGTAGAAGGTTTTGTGGCGTTTTTCTCAATTTCCTTTTGCTTTTCTGGATTTTTGTGTTGTGCCGAAAGCTGAATAGTCAGCACACACATTAAAATTAAAATTAAAGTTGAATTTTTCATTTTTTTTGGCTTTAAGTTAGAATGATATGTTTTAACTAAACATTATCTTAAATTTCGAAGATTTTAGAATAATTCCTTCCCAAGCCGCTCACAAAAATAAATGCGATAGAAATAAAATTTATTCTTATTAGCTTTAATTTTGTCTATTTATCGCTCTTATCCAAGACCTAAGCAAATCGATTACCAAAGAAATCACTTGGAAGAGGGAGAAAGATTCGTTTGATTGGGGGATTATTGATATTGGAAGAAACTAAGTTCAATGACTTTTTTTGACCCGCAGCTATTAGCATGTTAAGGCGATATTTCGAATTGGATAAAAAATGATTACATCAAAAAATTATTTCCAAAAAAAGTGATCCCGCATAATAGATTTCTCTTTTAAGTATATTATTTATTGGACTGCAACCGTTTCTTTACCAGCTATAAAATGAAGGTATAAATAAATTTAAAGCATCCAATGCGTTAAATCCATGTAAGTATCATGAATAATTTCATTCAATTCAAAAAAGTATACCTTTGCCGCCCTTAAAACCTTTATTAATGCTCGCAAAATATCTTCTAAGCTTGACCCAAAATCCAAAAAATGACATTTTATCTGGACTGACTGTGGCTTTAGCCCTTGTTCCAGAGGCTGTGGCTTTTGCGTTTGTGGCTGGGATTGATCCTTTGGTTGGATTGTATGGAGCGTTTATAATGGGCCTGGTCACAGCACTTTTCGGCGGCAGACCAGGAATGATTTCGGGTGCGACGGGAGCAATGGCCGTAGTAATGGTCCATCTTATTCAAAAGGGTAATGAAGTAGGACTCATCTTAGATTCGCCGGTACAATATTTAGGACTTCAATGGCTTTTTATAACCTTATTACTAGTAGGAACCATCCAAATATCGGCAGGAGTTTTTAAGCTTGGAAAATTTGCACGTCTAATTCCCCATCCGGTTATGATGGGATTTGTGAATGGACTTGCCATCGTAATATTTCTTTCGCAGTTGGGTCTTTTCAAGGAAAGTAGAGGCACCGTGCCACAATGGCTCACCGGAATTGACTTATGGGTTATGCTCGGTCTGGTGGCCTTGACAATGGGGATTATGTTCGGACTCCCTAAAGTAACCAAGAAACTTCCAGCGGCCTTGATTGCAATAATAGTAGTGGCATCCATAACTATTTTCGGAGGTCTTGATGTTAGTACCGTGGGTTCTTTTATTCGTGATGGTGGAGGAAGTGGATTGAAAGGATCCCTTCCGGTTTTCCAAACTCAGATTTTTGGTTTTATTGACACTTTGAACGGTCATTGGGGCTTGATAGTATCGACAGCATTTATTCTTGCAGCGGTTGGTCTTATCGAATCCTTATTGACCCTAAATCTAATTGATGAAATGACCGAAACCCGCGGAAGCGGAAATCGCGAGTGTGTAGCTCAGGGAAGTGCAAATATATTGAACGGACTTTTCGGGGGAATGGGTGGTTGCGCTATGATAGGGCAGTCCATCATTAACGTTAGCTCCGGTGGACGCGGAAGACTGTCAGGCGTGGTTGCCGCTTTGGCACTATTGGGATTTGTACTTTTCGGCGCCCCATTGATAGAACAGATTCCCATTGCTGCTTTGGTTGGGGTAATGTTTATGGTGGTGATAGGGACGTTTGCATGGAGCAGTTTTAGAATTCTTCACAAAATTCCATTGGCCGATGCCATTGTTTTGATAACGGTTTCAATAATAACTGTTTGGCAGGATTTGGCAATTGCCGTTTTTGTTGGAGTAATTATGAGTGCACTGGTATTTGCCTGGAACAGTGCGACAAGAATACGCGCCCGCAAAAGAATTAAAGAAGACGGAACAAAAGTCTATGACATTTGGGGACCATTATTTTTTGGTTCAGCAAGAACTTTCAACAGTAAATTTGATATTTCTGAAGATCCAGAATCAATAGAAATCAATTTTATTGAGTCAAAAATTTCTGATCATTCAGGGGTTGAAGCAGTTAGAAATATTGCAAACAAATACATGGACAACGGGAAGCAAATCAAACTTACCCATCTAAGCCCAGATTGTAAAGCCTTACTTTTAAAGTGGAATCCTGAATTCGATACCATAATTGAAGATTCCATTGAAGATCCTCGGTATTATGTAGTCACAGATACTTTGGACGCGGACGTTTAAAATAGTCGATTTTCCTAGCATTTAAAACCCGCTCCCAGATTTCTTTTTAATTGGCTTCACGTAAATTTGAATTTCAAATGGCGTTCACAGCCTCTAAATAAATTATTTTTTTCTGGTAAAGTGAAAGTCGATCCTTTGCTTTTCTCCCAAAACATCTCCTTCAATCCAAGCATGAATTTTATCTTTTTGTGGATTGGTGTAAATGATCCTCTGGGGAAAGTCATGGTTTTTATTCTCAAAAATAAATTTCCTTTTATCAGGGGAGACCAGTTTGAAACTTACCGGATCAACTTCCTTCTTTCCTTCAAGCGTTGTAACGGTCATAATCAATCCGTCATTCCCTTCTTGCAATACCATTTTTTCAGCAAAAACCGTATCAGATCTCAATAGCCGAAAACTCATTCCTGTGTAAGTATTATCGTTTGTTTTGGACCATTTTTCTTTCGAAATCATGCCATCGTCCTCGTTTTCCCAATTCCCAAGAAGCCATTGCAACTCATTTAGTTTCTCGTATTTATTGGCCTCAACCTTATTAGGAGTTTCCAGCGATTCGTTGTCTCGCTCCACATCATTTTTACAACTGCTCATTAAAACGGATAGAAATACTAAGAGAATAAGATTTCGCATAGATGAAATATTTTGGTGTTAAATTATAAAAAACATTGAAGACTAATAGATTAATTTTTTGGAAATTCATAATCTCAAAGACATTTCAAATATAGCTATCCTTTATATAGCTTATCCAAAAATTAAATTATGTCAAAATCTGAAAAGTTAATTCGGCATTCACTTAAGGAATACGGTCGCGGAATTACTGGAGGGTTGCTTTTCAGTGTACCGATGCTTTATACCATGGAACTTTGGTGGGCAGGGTTTACGGTAGATCCATTACCGCTCTTAATGTATTTTATTGTCGGGATCTTTCTACTTTTAATCTATAATCATTATGTCGGACTTCGAGAAGACGCTTCTTTTATGGAAGGTCTGTTGGAATCTTTTGAGGAAATGGGCGTTGGTCTATTGCTAACAGTTTTTATATTATGGATAACGAATCGTATCGCCCCGGACATGTCTTTTATGGAAATAAGCGGTAAAATTATTGTTGAAGCCGTAACAGTAGCGATAGGAATATCTGTTGGGAAATCACAATTATCAGGGGGCGAAGATAGGGATAAAGAAGAAAAGAGTAATTTTGAAAGTACCCAAAAACAGGAAAAGGACCGCAGTTTATCTCAGGAAAACCATATATTTCGTTCAATAAATATGGCCCTTTGTGGAGCTATTCTGATAGCTTCAAACGTTGCCCCCACTGAAGAAGTAGTAGTTATTGCCTTAGAATCTCCTCCTTATAAAATATTTGGAATTGCATTAATTTCAATAGGAATAGGAGGTGCTGTTCTATATAACATTAATTTTAAAGGCTCCAAGGAATGGATCATTAAGCCAAATAGCCGTTGGGATGCTCTAGCGGGAAGTGCTGTTATGTATTCGGTTGCGCTGCTTGCATCTGCATTTATGCTTTGGTTTTTCGGTCGTTTTGAAAACGTCTCATTATATGCAATGGTAGCGCAAACAGTGGTACTGGGATTTCCAGCAGCTTTAGGAGCTTCGGCAGGAAGATTATTAATTCAATCTTAAATAATGGCAAATAAAAAAGAGGATAAAAATTGGCTGGAATGGACCGTAACATTACTATCCACCATACTCGTTGTTGCTACATTTTCTTTTCTGATTTATCAAGTTATTTACCAAGAGCAGACGCCGCCACATATCACTATCAATCTAGGAGAACCTCAGCAATTGGAAACCTATTATGCCATTCCTGTAAAAGCTGAGAATAAGGGAACACAAACGGCTCAAAAGGTGGAAATTGAAATATCTTTGGATACGTCTGATGGCGAAGAAAAAGCCACTATAGAATTTGATTATCTTCCAGGAAAATCTGCTGCTAACGGATGGATAAGTTTTAAAGAAAACCCCAAGGGCAAAGTTCTAAGAACACATGTTTTAGGATATATAAGTCCCTGAATTGAAAATTAATTAATCAATTTTTATCTAAAGGATTCTTAGGCCATTTTCAACTTTCTTATCGGGACTCAACAATGTAACGTCCTTTCCATTCACCGCACCGAGAACCAAACATTCACTCATTAGGCTGGCAATTTGTTTTTTCGGAAAATTAACGACGGCCACTATTTGCCTTCCTATCAGTTCTTCCTTGGAATAGAGCGTGGTAATTTGGGCGGAAGATTTTTTAACTCCCAGCGCCTCCCCAAAATCTATTAACAATTTATAGGAAGGGTTTCGCGCTTCGGGAAAGTCATGGACTTCTAGGATTGTGCCAACGCGCATTTCTACTTTTTCAAAATCTGACCATGAAAGATTATTCGTCATGGCGAATGGTCAACTTTTGGATCATTGCTGATGATACCACACCTGAATCCGCACCATAAACATCAACCAAAAGGCCTTTTCTACCATCTTTTGTCTCAATTAAATAAAGAATAGTATTATCTCCTGGGTCTGTCATTCCTTCAAAACGGTAGAATTTTACAACTTCAAGCTCTCCGGCTTTCCATTTGCGTTTAAGAGATTTGGATTCTATTCCGTCGGCAACGAGATTGAAATCCTCGTTATATCCTTTGTTCTGAAGATCTTGAATTGCTACTGAAAGAGATGAATATGAATTTTTCATAATTATTTGATTTGAGTTTGAAAGTTAATGGAGAAATTATTGAGTGACAAAATTTTAGGGTTTATTTAATAGGTCATGTTTTGAGGTGAGGAGTTTAGGACGTGAAAAGGAATAGTGAATTTTTAACCCATTTTCTTTCATTCCTCTCAAAGGCATTAAAAACCACCCAAAAAATGTAACTTTAGATTCTAATTATTAAATTGAGTTTGAAAGAAAAAAATGGCAAGAACTGAATCAAATATGCTTCCTTTGGGTACGAAGGCTCCTGATTTCTCACTTCCAGATTCCGTAAGTTTGAATCAATTATCTCTAAAAAATATTCGTGGGAAAAAAGGTACGGTAATTATGTTTATCTGTAATCATTGTCCGTACGTAAAACACGTTAACGATGAAATTGTACGGCTTTCCAATGACTATAGGGTTATAGGTTTCGGCTTTGTAGCGATCAACAGTAATGATGTGAAAAAATATCCTGAAGATTCCCCTATGGAAATGTGGCGTACTGCTCAAAAAGTGGGCTACCCTTTCCCTTATCTCTTTGATGAAACCCAGGAAGTAGCAAAAGCTTATGACGCTGCGTGCACTCCAGATTTCTATCTTTTTGACGCCGAGCTCAAATTAGTTTACCGAGGCCAATTGGACGATTCCAGACCGGGTAACGGAATCCCCGTTAATGGTAGAAATCTGCGTGAAGCCTTAGATAATATTCTGAACAACAATCCTCAGCGAAAAGACCAAAAGCCAAGTATGGGGTGCAATATTAAATGGAAGGAAGAAGCTGATACGTTAAGCTGAAATTACTAAGTAAGGTGTATAAATATTCAATAGGGTCAACTCCCTAGAATTCTTTAAGAACACCTTGGAATCAACGAATGTTTCCAAAAGGACAAACCAAGTGGCAGACAGAATAAAATTGAAAAGCCCTCACGATCTCCTAAAAGAGGGCGTGAGGACTTATAGCAGATAAACCGCCAAAAAATATTAGATTTATTTCACCTTCATCAATTCCACATCGAAAATCAAGGTTGCACGAGGAGGAATTACGCCGCCGGCTCCGCGCTCGCCATAAGCCAAATGTGAAGGAATCACAAAACGCGCTTTATCGCCAACTTGCAACAATTGGATACCTTCGTCCCAACCTTCTATTACCTGCCCGCGACCTAATGGAAATTCAATAGGTTCTTTTCTTTTATAGGAGGAATCAAATACAGTTCCATCTGTCAACATTCCTTTATAATGTACGGAAACAGTATTGCCTTTTTCAGCTTTTTTACCGTCGCCTTTTAGGATTATTTTATAAAGAAGACCCGATTCGGTTCTTTCAAAACCTTCAGATATTTTTTTAATTTCTTCTTCTTCCTCTTTTCTTATTTTTTCAAGACGCGCTTCTCTCTCTCCGGTGAAACCTCTAAACGCCTCTATGGCGTTCCATTTTTCAGCCTCCTCGCCTACACGAATAATTTCTACTTTCTGCATGGTATCTCCTTGAGAAATACTGTCCACAACATCTTGTCCTTCCACAACATTACCAAACACCGTGTGCTTATCGTCCAACCAAGGGGTCGCTACGTGGGTAATAAAGAATTGGCTTCCGTTGGTGCCCGGTCCTGCATTTGCCATAGATAGCACACCTGGAGTGTCATGGCGAAGATCTTGATGAAATTCATCTTGGAAATTATATCCAGGACCACCTGCACCTGTTCCGTTTGGATCACCTCCCTGAATCATGAAGTCTGGGATTACCCTATGAAACTTTAGGCCATCGTAGTAGGGTTTTCCTTGAGGCTTGGCGTCGTTTTCCATATTACCTTCGGCCAAGGCTACAAAATTCCCAACAGTACCAGGAGTTTCTTTATGGGTTAACTTTATCAGGATCTCACCTTTCTCTGTGGTGAATTTTGCGTAAATTCCGTCTTGCATATTTTTTTATTTTTAATGAAAGTGCAAAGTTACCTAATTCTGAATTCAGAAGTATAAAAATGTAACAGAACACTAGAACATTCGTCATACAATTTACAACCACCAAAACTTTCTTCGTGTCTCATATACTCACAATATCCAATCTTAATAAAAAATTTGGCTCCCTTACCGCTGTGGACAATCTATCCTTCACTATTGAAAAGGGAAATGTCTACGGCATTCTAGGCCCAAATGGTAGTGGAAAAAGTACTACTCTTGGTATTGTTCTAAATGTAGTGAACAAAACTTCGGGAGATTTCTATTGGTTCGACGGCAATGTTTCTACGCATGAAGCGCTTCGTAAAGTAGGTGCCATTATTGAAAGCCCAAACTTTTATCCATATATGACCGCAGTTCAGAATCTGAATTTGGTCTGTAAAATAAAAGACGTAAAAGAAGAAAAAATATTCGAAAAACTTGAGTTGGTAGGTCTGTTGGATAGAAAGGACAGTAAATTCAGCAATTTTTCTTTGGGGATGAAACAACGTCTTGCAATTGCCTCAGCCTTACTGAACGATCCAGAAATTTTGATCTTGGATGAACCTACCAATGGCTTAGACCCTCAGGGAATTCATCAAATTCGCGAAATCATTCGAACCATCGCTGCCCAAGGAACAACTATACTGCTAGCCTCCCACTTATTGGATGAAGTGGAAAAAGTGTGTACCCATGTGGTTATACTTCGCAAAGGCGTCAGTTTATATTCAGGAAGTGTAGATGGCATGAACGCCAGCCACGGGTTTATGACAATGCAGAGCAAGGATATGGATGAATTGAAGCGCGCACTTGATTCTATTTCTGCCTTCGGAACAATAAAAAAAGAAGGAGAATTCTGGGTAGTTTATTTAAATGAACAAATGGACGCCTCTGATGTGAACAAGCTTCTTTTTGAAAAAGGAATTGCACTTTCCCATCTTGTGAAACGCAAGGAAAGTCTTGAAGAACAATTCTTGGAGTTAACAAAACAAAACTGATACGATGTTACGATTATTAAATATAGAACTCCAAAAATTAAGATATAACAGAGCCGCTAAGGTTATTTCGGTTATTTATTTTGTGCTTATTACCTTTATCGCACTTATAGCTTCCATTGAATTCAATTTCGGGGATTTTCATTTTAGAGTGGCGGACCAAGGAATTTTCAACTTTCCGTTCATTTGGCATTTCACTACATATATTGCAGCCATTCTTAAACTATTTCTTGCTGTAGTAATCGTGTCTATGATGAGCAATGAGTACAGCTACAGAACACTGAAGCAAAATCTTATTGATGGGCTGAGTAAAAAGGAATTCATTCTTTCCAAGTTTCTGACTGTTCTCCTTTTTGCTATCGTATCTACTGTCTTCGTATTCCTGGTTTCATTGATCTTGGGGTTAATTTTTTCAGATTACAACGAAATCGGGATCATATTTAGCGGAATGCAATACATAGGCGCGTATTTCATAAAACTGGTTGCATTCTTTTCATTCTGTCTCTTTTTGGGGATTTTGGTCAAACGATCTGCGTTCGCACTTGGTTTTCTAATTGTTTGGCAAGTTGTGGAATGGCTGATATACGGTCTTTTGGAATGGCAATTTTTTAAGAATACAGAAATAGCAGATCATGTATCGCGAATATTTCCTCTTAATGCCATGGCAAATCTTATCAAAGAACCATTCAGCCGCTTTGGTGCCATTCAATCTGCCGCTACGCAATTGGGCGAAAGTTTCACCAAAACATATCAAGTCCAATTTTTGGATATATTGATAGTCTTGGCGTGGACTGCCCTTTTCATCTATTGGTCTTATGCCATTTTGAAGAAAAGAGATCTCTAAAACTAAGACATCAGGGTTTTTAACTATATTTAGCGGACAATCATCCGTCAATGTTTTCTTTTAAGTATATTCTATTTCTCATTTTCTCTGCGGTTACTGTATTTGCTTTTTCACAGGAAATTTCCCTCTATGAGCAATTCAATGGAAATTACGATTATACAGCTTTTGGAAATACCTTAAATACTGGTGAAAACGGGCAAGGTAGTCCTTGTAGCATTTTGACCAGCAGTAGCGCAAATTTCCAGCTGGAAACAAACCAAGAGATTGTAGCCGCATATTTATATTGGGCGGGATCTGGTCCGGGAGATTTTAATATAACTTTCAATGGCGTGCCCATTCAGGCTGAAAGAACTTTCTCTACAATGTACAGCAGTGGCGCTACAGATTATTTATATTTTGGTGCTTTTGCAAATATTACCACTCAACTTCTAACTACTGGAAGTGGCACTTATACTTTATCTGATTTAGACCTTACAAATGTAATTCCCCCTTATTGCAGTCCGCCAGGAAGTGGTACAAATTTTGGCGGATGGGCCGTGATGGTTATTTACGAAAACCCAGATCTGCCAATAAACCAAGTAAACGTTTTTGACGGTTTTGAGAACGTATCTATCAACGATCAAAATCTAAATATCTCACTGGACAATTTGTTGATAGTAGATACAGAAGGCGCTAAAATAGGATTTTTGGCCTGGGAGGGAGATAGAGGTATTGCCGTAAACGAAACTCTTCGCATCAACGGCCATATTCTTAGCAATCCACCATTAAATCCAGCAAATAATGCTTTTAACGGAACCAATAGCTTCACCGGAAGCAATAATCTGTACAATATGGATATCGACTTTTATTCGATTTCAGATTATATAAATCCGGGAGATACCTCTGCCACTATTCAGCTTACGAGTGGACAGGATTTTGTGATTATCAATAATATTATCACAGTGTTGAATTCTGAACTCCCAGATGCCACCGTAACCATCGATTCGACGAATGGTTTTGAAGATTGTGGCAACCGTGATATAAACGTGGAATACACCATTTATAACCTGAACAGTACGGCTACGCTTCCTGCAGCGACTCCAATTGCAGTTTATGTAGATGACATTTTGGTGGCGCAATCGGAAACACAGAATGATATTCCTATTAATGGCCAAGAAAATGGAAGCATTTCTTTTACGGTTCCTGATGAAATTAATTCCGACTTCATTTTAAAAATTACGGTGGATGATGTGGGCGATGGAACAGGAATAATTACAGAATCCGATGAAAATAATAACGAGGATCAATTAGCAGTTCATCTTTTTGTTTATCCAGTTATCGATAGTATTGTTGATTTGGAAACATGTGAATTGATCGATGTAGAATATTTTGACCTCACAGAAGCAGTTGATGTAGATTCAGAATTCGATTTAAGTTTTCATCTTTCGGCAACCGATGCGGAAAACAACCTCAACGCAATAATGAATCCGGAGCGGTTTCAAAACTCTGAGAATCCTCAAACCATATATATCCGTGTTTCAAATTTTGATTGTTATTTGGTTGATGATTTTACAATAACCGTAATTCCGTGTCCTCTTCCCGATGCTACCATAGATTTCCCCGAAATAAGTGCATGTAGAGACAGAATGCTCAAATTGCCTTTTACCGTGTATAATCTTGAAGCAACCGGTGCTTTGCCCGCCAATGTTTCCGTTACATTTTATAGTGAAAATATTTTCTTGGGAAGTTCAAACACTCAAAATTCAATTCCTGTGGGTGGAAGTGAAACGGGTGTGGCCGAACTTTTTTTGACAGATGAATTAGACGATAGTTTTATAATTACCGCCATAGTGGATATTGAAAACTTAGTTGAAGAATACGACGAGCAAAACAATAGTTTCTCAAGATTAGTCTCTTTTAAAAGCATTGCTCCCATCCCTGAATTACCCAAACTTGTGGAATGCAGTAGTGGCTTTGATAAAGCAATTTTCGATTTAACAGTTCAGGACGAATTGATTCGAACAGACACTGATGATATAGTTAGGTATTTTACAAATTTAGAAGACATGATGCTTAATATCAATCCCATTAATAATCCTGCAGAATATCTTAATGATACCAATCCTCAGCAAATTTTTGTTAGATTGGACAATGATATATGTTTTGCCACAGGATCATTTTGGGTTGAAACCGAAAGGTGTCAACCTTTTATTCCTCAAGGTTTTTCACCGAACGGCGATGGGATTAATGATTTGTTCGAAATAACCAATCTATTGGATATTTACAAAGATTTTGAATTGCAAATTTATACCCGTAACGGAAATTTAATCCACACTAGTCACAATGTAGATGGATTCTGGAATGGCGTGGCTAGCCAAGGATTACTCTTTACTGGAAGCATAGTTCCTACGGGCGTTTACTACTATGTTTTAGTTCTGAATGACCCTAAATATCCAGAACCTTTTATTGGATGGTTATATGTGAATTATTGATTTTCTTTTCAAAAGAGTTTGAATACTTCATCTTCGAAACTTTTCATCTATATTGCTCATTTTAGAAGTAAATATTCTTATCCATTTAAAAATATCAAAAGTGAAAAAGCTACTCTTTCTTATAATTCTACTTCCAGTTTATTTAACAGCACAGGAAACCCCTGGTTCGATACAGTTTTGGAAACAATTAAAAATTCATTGTGGAAAAGCATATGAAGGCACCATTACTGCAGGCGGAAAGGAAGGTGATGGTTTCTTGGGAGAAAAACTGGTTATGCACGTTAGAAGTTGTGAAGGCAACACGATCCGAATTCCATTTTTTGTGGGTAAAGATAAATCTAGAACTTGGGTTCTGACCTTGGGTGAAGACAATCGTATTCTTTTAAAGCACGATCATAGACATAAGGATGGAACGGAAGAGGAGGTTACACAATATGGTGGAATGAGCCCCAACACTGGTTTGGCCGATATACAGTTTTTCCCAGCCGACCAGCATACAAGCACTCTACTCCCTTTGGCATCTACCAATATATGGTGGTTTACGATTGATAAGGATTCACTTTCCTACAACCTAAGACGAATTGGAAGCGATAGAGTTTTTTCTGTGAAATTTGATTTATCGAAAGAAGTGGAAACTCCTTCTGCGCCATGGGGTTTTGAAAAGTAGTGTTTTTTAATTTCCAGGCTTTTTCAAGAAGCTATAGTTCTAAATTAGGAACGGAATTTATACTCTTACCAGCTTCCGCCACCGCCACCGCCAAAACCTCCGCCAGATGAACCTCCACCAGAAGAACTGCTGGAAGGAGCGCTTACCATTGTGGATTGTGTGGACGCCAAAGAGCTGGAAAAGGAATTGCTGAAATTATTCATGGACATTACCCCTGCCGAAGACGTATACCAAGTGGGCGGTTGGAGATCTAGAGCTTCGAATTTTTTGGCCCATTTGTCAAACAGTCCAAACGCAACGGCAAACGCCATAGTTGTTTCAAAATAATTCGGACTGTCGTGCAAAAGCATTTTTAGTTTGTTCTCTTCGGCAACCTTTATAAACTGTTTGAATCCTTGAAGTTCAGAAAGCACTTCATTACCCTTTGAATTCTTTTTCACAAGATAAAAAGTCATTATCAAAAGAAATATAGTGACAGGAATTATGGCCAGCGCAGCCAAAAGCCCCCAAGTGAAAAGAAATAAAAAAAACAATGCTACATTGACCAATAAAATTCCAATGGTAGTTTGCTTCTTAATTTTACGAGCTTTGGGATCATAGTAAATTTCTGCTTTAGTTCTGAGTTTTTCCTTAGCACTACTCATGGTAGTGTAAAAAGTGTTTTCAAGACTGCTGACCAAAATTTCCTTTTCCCCTTCGGAATCATTTCCGAAAAGACCTGTAAAAATTTCCTCTTCATAATCGGGAGAATCTGCGGGCAATGGTTGCAAACGAGTGATTTTGGTATCTTCTTTTCCAAAAAATCCACTTTTCGGAATCTGCTCCATTTTTATAATTCCTCTAGATCCCCATGAAGGAATCAATGATATTAGGTCTGGAGTATCCGCACGATCGTCTATTAAAAAGCCAGCCATTGCTGAATCCACACCTATTGGGGGAAAATAACTGATCGCAGCTACTACGCTATCGTCTTTCCCGAATTTTCTCCAGATCCAATAAAATAAACCAAGAATTATTGCAAGAACCAAAGTCCATCCATAATCCGACCAAAAGGGCCAAAAGGGCTTTATTTCCTTTACAGAACCCCTTGGCATTTTAAGCAATGCCGTTACACTTTGTCCGTAACCACTATTGAATCCAGGTCGACTTTTTACGTTATAAATCCCATCTGAATAATCTATTTCAAATTCCTTACTTAATTCTGTGTGACCTGAAACCCCAGAATACACGGAAAAATCATCTAGGTTCAAAGATGCATTTTCGGGTGGATGAATAGAAAATTCCAGATTTCTAAAATTGGTACGCCATTGATCTGGTTTAATATTCCAATAAAATTGTACTTGAGAGTCTTCAAAAAGAAAAGCATTGTACACACGATATTTTATCTCATAACGATGTGGCCCTATAAGAGTTTTATCTTTATCTCCAATTTTGATTTCAAAATAATCACTGAAATCTTGAACGAAATCTGGCTCGTCTTCATATTTATATCTTAGAACTTCGACTTTACGGATTTTTATCCTTCTTGTTTCTCGTTCCCCTTCAGAAGTTATTAGATTGTATTTTATCTGGATATTGCGATAAATTCCGTGTTTTCGTTCTGTAAATGTAAGATCGTACTTTTCTACTACATCAAAATATCCTTCCTCGCTTATGTAGATATCTACCTTCGCATTGTCCACTACAAATCCCTGAGCAATACCATCTTGAAAGAACAGAACCGCGCAAAATAAAAAAATGAAATGCAGTCTTTTATTTAGATTTTTGGAGAACACAATGGTTACATTTTCAGTGTTTAAATTTCAATAATACATGCAAATTCCCAATTGCGAATAAAACGCTACCAACCGCGGAACTAAAATTTCACCTTGACGTTTTCTCGACTTGCTTCATCGGTTTCGAAAAAATCAAAATGTTGATAATTGAACATTCCCGCAAACACAACCCCCGGAAAACTTTCACCATACGTATTGTTCTCACGCACCGTTCCGTTGTAATATCTACGACTACGCTCAAGATTTTCTTCAATTTCATTTAGCTTTTGCTGAAGATCTAGAAAATTGGTATTTGCTTTTAAATCTGGATATGCTTCACTCAATGCAAAAATACTTCTAAGCGCTTGCTGCAACTGATTTTCTGCTTTAATCTGTGCGTTTATATCGCCACTTGGCACACTTATCGCGGCATTTCTTGCCTTTATTACATTTTCAAAAGTTGACTTTTCATGTGCGGCATATCCTTTCACGGTTTCAACAAGGTTGGGAATGAGATCATATCTCCGCTTTAAAGCAACGTCAATATTGCTCCATCCATCCTTGACAACATTTCTATTACGCACAAACTTGTTGAAGATTTGAACAAAAGCAAGGGCAATAAGTATGATAATTCCTAAAATAATAATAGCTATAATCATGAGGTTTGAGGTTTCGGATTGCAAGTTTAAATTCGATTTCGAGAGCAGAATGCAGTCGAAAAAGCGATTTATCAATTGTTAACTAAGGTACTATAAATTAATTCCATTGATAATTTCCAACAGTAATTGGTTGAAAAAGAAATTTTAATTCAATCTATCAAAATTATCGAAGTCCTCAAGATTAGGATTTTCTTCGTCGTCGGAATCTTCATAAGACTCTAAAGATTCATCTTCAAAATCAGGATTTGTGAGCTCGAGCCAGTCAGGCCAAACTTCTTCAATTTCTTCTTCTGTAATACTATTTACGCTCATGATCAAATCCATGGAATTATCCATTTCATCATAAAGGTCCAGCAAAAGATTTAAATTAAAGTCATCAGTTCCTCTAAACTGAACCACATCAAAAGCGTAGTGGTCATTTACGGAGAAGGTATCGCCTATTTCCTTATATTCTCCGGCCATACCCAGATTAATAATTCGATCAATTAGATCTTCTTGAGCAGTTTCAAGTAACAGATATGACATTATGAGTTTTTGTCTATACTCGTCCATAAGTAACTGATATAATTGATTAGAAAAAGAAAGTTAGGGAAATAATTTGGAATTAAAAGACCTAAAATTATGGTTAAATAGAATTGAACCTCCTACAGAAAATCAATCTTATTATTGAGAATACGCTGCATCTAATTCTCTAAGAATCTGATTGACATCTTCTTCGGTGGTATTAAGTTTTTTTCGGCACACATTAATCAGAGTTGCTGCACGTTTTACCTTTTCAGACAGTTCATCAACGGAAATTTCACCCTTCTCAATCTCGGAAACGATAATTTGAAGTTCCTCAAAAGCCTTAGTATAATTGATTTCTTGCTCCATTATATTTTCGATTTGTTTTTCCATTGTACAGTACTATTAATTTCACCTTCAAAAGTAAGAGTCTGCAACTCATCTCCAACTTGAATTTTCGATAAATCTTGAACTGCTTTCCCATTGTGCAAGGTAATGCTGAAACCACGTTTCAAAACATTTCTTGGATCCATATTTTCCACGTTTTTCTCTATACTCAAAAGTTCAAGAGTATGTTCTTTCATTTTATAATGACTACCCAGATCGAGTTTTTGATTTTGCTGAAGGATGGAGCGTTTTTGATTATCCAAAAATAGTAGACTCTCTCTCTGAATTGCAATTACTGAATAATTCAAAGAATCATTTTCATTTTTAAATCGAAACTTACTTTGTTGTGATAATGAGGTTGCAATATGATCGATACTGTTGTGATGAACATTTAAAACGTTTTCGGTTATGGATCTGAAAAATTTCACATTAGAGAATAAATTTGTTTTTTCCTCTCTCAAAATTTGTTTTAATCTATCGATCAATTTTCTTTCAGCGTCTTTTAACGGAATAGCAAAATCATGGAATTTCTGAAGTAGATATTGGGCCAACTTGGAAGGAGTTATTCCATTATAATAAGCAACAGTTTCTGAAACTGTTTCATTTGTAGCATGACCGATACCTGTAATTACGGGAATGGGAAAATTTGCTATTTCTGAAGCCAACTCAAAATTGTTATAACATGAAAGTCCGACATCTCCTCCCCCGCCCCGGATGATTGCGACCACATCAAAATGGTGCTTGACTTTTTTTATTCTTTTAAGCTGTTCGGAAATTCGCTGTGCCGCCTTGTCACCTTGCAGCAATGCAGGAAAGAGATGCAGAAAAAACTTATAATTGTATGGATTGTTTTCAATAATCTTTAAAAAGTCGGCATAACCTTTACTGGTTTCAACGGAAATAATAGCAATTCTTTGTGGCAATAAAGGAAAGTCCAATCCATGATTCTTTTGGAAGATTCCTTGTGCTTTCAACTTTTGAATAGTTTCTTGTTTCTCCTTTTCCAAATCTCCCAACGTGTAGCTGGGGTCAATATCACTTATCGTAAGACTGAGCCCATAGAGCGGAGTAAAGGAAATTTGTGCAAGAAAAAGAATCTTAACTCCATCTTTTAATGGTTCTTTCAACGTATCTAGAAATGCCTTATTTATTCGTAAAAAATCATTTTTCCATAAAACACCCCTCACTTGAGCGATAATTTTGCCATCACGTTTCTCCACTAGATCGGGATAACAATGGCCCGAATGATTGTAGAAATTAAGTTTGTTCATCTCAGCTTTCACCCAAAATGAACTTGAATAGCGTTTGCTCAAAGTCTTTTCAATACTTTGGGTAACATCGAGAAGGGTGAATACTTTCCTGTCCAGCATTATAGCTAAATAATATTTTCTGCCAATAAAAGTACAAGCTAAGAAATCAAATTTGAATATGGAATTGGGAAATATGAATTTTTATTTCAAAAAACCTAGCTTTGAATTTATGAAGTTATTCAACATGGAAAATGCTCACCCGATAAAAGTCATTTCTGAAGATGGAGATGTTAATTATTATGGAAAGGTTTTTTCAAAAGAAGAATGCGAACAGTATTTTGAAGATTTGATGAAAACCATTCAATGGAAACATGACGAAGTTTTTATTTTCGGCAAAAAAATAATTACCAAACGACAAGTTGCATGGTATGGCGATATGGGTTTGAAATACACCTATTCAAAAACCACCAAGATTGCTTTTTCTTGGACGAAGGAACTTTTGAAAATTAAAAATTCAATTGAATCAAAAACAGGTGAATCGTTTAACAGTTGTCTTCTTAACCTTTACCATTCCGGAGAAGAGGGAATGGGATGGCATAGTGATGATGAAAAGGATCTAGTTAGGAATTCTGCCATCGCATCCGTAAGTTTCGGAACTGAGAGAAAGTTTGTTTTTAAGCATAAAAATACTAAAGAAACCATTTCCTTAAACCTTGAAAATGGAAGCCTATTATTAATGAAAGGCAAGACACAATCGCATTGGTCTCATAGATTACCCCCTTCTAAGAAAGTGACTGGCCCTAGAATAAATTTGACCTTTAGAAGTATCTCTATTAGATAAAAATTCGTGATTCTAAAATATAGACCTGTATTAAAATAAAAACTATATTTGATAATCCCCCACCAATTATTTTTCCGAATGCACTGCTGCAAAACAAGTTAGCAGGAGGTTAATTCTGACCGTTCTTCGAAATTTCACCAACTTAAATTGTCAAATTATGAAACAACAAATTCTAAAAACCGCCTTAGCCATCGGCGTCGTTTTATTTGGCTATTCAGCATTTTCTCAGGAAGCAGATGCCGAAGGCTGTAAGGACCATCCCTTTTTTAATCGATTGGAAAAATATTACATCTATGATTGTAAAAAAAATTATGATGAATATGTATTTATGTTAGGTGAGGACCAACCCAAAACCATAGAAGGAAATGTTACCGAAATCACCTATAGTTATGATGGCGAATTTGGACCAAAATTGCCCAGTAGATTACAGATTATCAAGAATTATGAAAATGCCATTCAAAAGATGGGAGGCACGAAAATATACACTAGCATCAAGGATGAATCAGAATGGATAGGCGGTACATTTAAGCTAGAAAAAGATGGTACCGCTTACTGGGTTGGAATATATAATTTGATCAATAATCCCGTGGATCAATTTAGTTTCATTTTGCTGGAGCAAGATATAATGATGCAGGAACTGGAGGGAAATGAAATGTTCGACAAAATAGATTCCGGAGAGGCAGTTACTTTATATGTCAATTTTGAAACCGGAAAATCCAACATTCAAAGTGATTCCATGAGTATCATTTATGATCTATTTGGAATGTTGAAAATGAATCCTGAATTAAATATAATCATAGAAGGACATACCGATGATATTGGAAGTAAGGAATCCAATCTCGCCCTCTCAGAGAGCCGTGCCGAAAGTATAAAGAGCGCATTGGTCAATAAAGGTGTTACTGCAAATAGAATTTTAACCAAAGGATATGGATCAAGCAAACCTATAGCAGACAATAAATCTGAAGAGGGCAGAGCAAAAAATAGACGCGTAGAAGTTAAAAAGCAAGGATGATCTGATGCTATAAGTTGATCCTAATTTTTGATGAATTATTCATCCTATACATCCATAAATCTTGCCTAGAAGTTTGTAGAATAGCATTTCTACACGTTTGTAAATTTTTAAACAAAAAAAAAGATGGTTAGCGAATTGAATTTTCTGTTTACGCAGAATTCATTCCCAAACCATCTTTTCATACTTTTATGAAGTTGGTAATTTTTAAAGTCTTCTTCCTGTAAGAAGTTTATAAACAATCATAATAACCGCTATTACCAGTAAAATGTGAATTATCCCACCGATTGCTGGAAATAGAAAAAATCCGAATAGCCACCCTAAGACGAGTAAGACTACAATAATCCATAAAATGTCGCCCATTGTTTTATCGTTTTAAATTAATATTAATGTGAAAATAGTTTTTTTTCTATAAAGAATACTAACTCATACCGCAATTTTTATAACGTAAATAAAATTATACAGATGTTCTATAAGTAATATTTAAATAATCCCTTAATAAAATTGAAGTAATCCAAAAATTTTAACAATCTTTCAAAAAGGCTCTATGCCTTTATTTCCTACTCTTCCAATTAAAATGTTATTTCTAATTCCTGTAAAGGTTTTCCGTAAAGAATTCATTTTGAGACGCATTAACTTTGGCGGCATCTCATTTTAAAAAATCCTTTATAACTGTTACTGATTGTAATAAAGTTGCCTTATGAAAAACTCTCCCCTCTACATATTGGAAGCAAAATTAAAACAGCATAATATTTCATTTTTTTATAAGAACAAAAAGATGAAAATTGATAATCCCCCGATCGATTATCCCAAATTGATAGGATTTGCGATACTTCCAATTTTGGCTGCTATTGGTATTTTAATATTTCTGATTTTAGATAAAACTTTTGATACAGTATATGGAACGAGATTGCGGATTTTTGGAATCTTTTTACTGGGTGGCGGATTGTTAACCTTAAAAAGAGTTCAAATAAAAAAAAGAGCAAATAAAAATGTAAAGATTTTAGAGGATGATGCTATTATAATTAAAAATAAATATGGCGTGCATCGCTTTGACGCTAGCAATATTAAGGACTTTGAGTATTCCTTAAATCAAATTAGCGAACATAATTATGAAGGAAATATATATTTAGTGGATCAAAATGACCGAAAGCATTTGCTTTTGTCGTTTGGCACCAACAATCAAAAGCATGTTCTTTACGATCTGAAATGGTTTGTGGAATTTTTTATAGATCACACAAAAGTAGATAAAGACGATTTAGATAGAGCCAGTGCAATTACCTTAGGAATTCCTTCGGCAAGGGACTAATCGCAGCATTCATAATAGGTTTTGCAGTTTATGAAATCCGAAAAAGTTTTCTGCCTAAAAAAATACTGCATTAGCCATAAACAACTTCCCATTTTGCCAAAATGAACGAAATATTACGTCGTCCAAAAGATAAACTACACTTCCTTTCCCTTTCATAGCTTGTGCGAAAACAATGGAGTTCTTTAGCCCCTTAGCAGCAGTTTCACCAGAAAATCCAGAAACGCTTTCAAAATCTCCTTTTACGTAGCCTACGTTATAACCGTCCTTCAAAAAGCGATACGAATCTCCTCCAAGTTTTAGACTATAATAAGTGCTTTCGTAACCAAAAGCTAAAGGATGGGTGTTGTCAAGGGTAACTTTATAAATACTTCCGGTAATCATTTCCTTGGTGCCATCCATTTCGCGCTCGGCATAAGGCTTTAAATTATTATCATCGTTACCATCTTTATTATCTGGTTCATCATTTTCCTTTTCTCCATTTCTTTCTAGATCAAATCCTTCTTTACCATCAAAAACGTTTACTGCATTTCCGAATGCGATGAGTTTTCCGCCATTACTTATCCAATCCTCCAGAATTTTGAAGTTGTCCTCCTTTAAAACTGTGCTATAATATCCTTCGGGCAGGATTAGAACATCATAATCATTCCAAGAAACGTCGCTGAAGTTTTTAGTATTAATTGAGGTGATAGGATATTTTAACTGAGTTTCAAAAAAGTGCCAAAGCACACCATAACTCAAAGAAATTGTCCCGTCTCCTTGGAGCATTGCCACTTTTTTATTTTTAATGAGGTGAACATATTGCGATCCGAAATCAGTCAATTTATCGGCATAGCTGGTCGGGGAAGCATACAGCTGTCTTTCTAACTTATTCGCTATTTCTGTAAGCTTTTTATCAAATTGAGGATTAGTTTTATTATCACTTCGAGTGATAATCAAGCTTCCTCTTCCAAATTCATTCCCACCAAAACTCAATTCATTTTCTGAATATCGAACCTTAATGTTATTCTTCAACAGTTCTGAAAGAAATTCAGCATCCTTTAAACTGTTCCATTTCGAAATATAACCAGCTGCGGAAGGAGTTGGCACATTCGTAAGGAATTCATTGGAAGATTGAGGATTTCCAGAAATCAAACTTGTACTGGCTATCGCTTCCAATCCGAAAGCATAAGGTAAACTCCACGCGGTGATGTCATACGTTAATGGCGTGGTAAGGTGGGTATGAGGTTCAAAAAGCACTTGTACCATCTTCCCCTTTGGCTGATTTGTATTTAAGATCAATGCTCCTTTCGAATCCATGGACCCATTCTTTTTAGTGGTGTAGTTATAACCCTTTACATTTCCACCATTGGAAAAACTGTATTTAATTTCATGACGATCCAACATCTCGGTCAACACTTTAATATTGTCCGGATTTCCCTTCAAAACAAAGCTCTTATAAGTAAGTTTATCATTGTTGAAAAACTTTTTGAATTCAGATGTTAGGGAAGAAACATTCTTCGATGCCACTTCAATTGTAGAAAGCCCGGTAGTGGTATGGTGTGCAATTCTATCTATTAGAGTTAGTTCAATATCTTCGTCATTGATAATTCCTAAACCCGCCATTCCGTGGCCTGCCTGCTCATACGTCATTCCAATAGCCCCCATAAAAAGAGGATAGGTGTCTCCATAACTTGGATAGAGCAAGTCAAAGCTTTCACGGGTGAAATAAAGCCATCCTTCTTTGTCAAAATGTTTGGCGTTGTTTTTTCCAATAGTATGCTGGAATTCTCGCTGAAATGGAGTGAGCATTTCATGATAAGGTTCTGCGCCGGGGGCAAAATAATATGGATTGTTGATAAACTGCTCATGAAAATCGACATGAATATGCGGCATCCACTGATTGTAAACTTTTAATCGTTGTTGGGTTTCAACCTGACTTGCCCAAACCCAATCCCGGTTCAAATCAAAAAGATAATGGTTGGGTCTTCCTCCCGGCCACGGCTCGTGATGTTCCGTAGCATCTTGGGCGGAATTATAGGGCGAAGCTTTTACTTGATTGTACCAATTTACATATCTGTCCCGACCATCTGGATTTACTCCTGGATCCATGATCACCACTACATTATGCAAATAATCTGGATGTTCGGTAATCAGTTTATAAACCGTATTCATGGCTGCTTCACTACTGGATGCCTCATTGCCATGCACGTTATAACTTAGCCAAACAATTGTTTTATTTGGAGATGCACTGCCAGGAAGAATCCCCGCACTCTTTAAGTTATCTGTGCGTATCTGTTCGATATTCCTTAAATTTTCTTCAGAAGAAACCACAGCATAGGTCAATCTTCTGCGTTCGTTTGTTTTACCATAATCCGTATAGCTGACCATTTTACTATTGGCAGCAACGTGTTCGAAATATGAAACTACATCGGCGTGACGGGAGAATTCAGTTCCCATCTCATATCCCAGAAAATCTTTTGGAGATTTAAGTTGGGCAGAAACAAAGAGTGGAAAAACCAGAAATACTAAAAGAAAATAACGCTTCATGGATTGGAATTTTTAAGGCGCGTTAAAACTAAGGAAAGATTTTGAAAATGTAATAGGTTCAAGCCAGGAATGATATAGCTTGACTGGTCTCAAATTAAGCAATGAATTTCAGTCATTCATCCACTCCCATAAAATTCAAAAAGAAATAAAAATATAAAAATCAAGCTCTCTACTAATGTTGCTTAAATTATGGCATTGGTGGCAGCAATTCCAAGATTAACGTATCTTTAAAGCCTCGACCGATTGAAAACAAGTAATTTTGTCAGAATTTTTCTAAAGAACCTATGCCAACCCATTCTATTCCCTATAAAAATACCGGATATTTTTCAAAACTGATTTGCGATTATCTCGATGAAAACAAATCTTTAAAGCCTTTTTACAATAGGTTTCCTTCGTTGGAAAATTTTAAAGGCCAAATCGAAGAAAAGCAGCGCGATTTTACTTCAGACAAAAGAACGCTTCTTTCCAAGCGGATCATGTTTCAATACAGCGATAATTTCTTATCGCAGGCCACTCTTAGCAATATTGATCTCCTGAAAGAACACACAACCTTTACCATTACTACAGGTCATCAGCTCAATCTATTTACGGGCCCACTCTATTTCTTATATAAAATATTTTCAGTAATAAATCTGTGTGAAGAATTAAAGAAGGAATACCCAAACAATCACTTTGTTCCAATTTATTGGATGGCAACGGAAGATCACGACTTCGAGGAAATAAATTATTTTGAGTTGTTCGGGAAAAAAGTAGAATGGAATCGCAGTGCATCTGGAGCCGTAGGAGAACTTTCAACAGAAGGATTGGCAGAAGTAAAAAACCAATTAAAAAATAAATTTGGAAAAAGCGATAATGGTAAAAAACTGATTTCGCTTTTTTCGAAGGCTTATACCAAACATCAGAATTTAGCGGACGCAACCCGATATCTCGCCAATGAGATTTTTAACAATTACGGCCTTATAATCGTTGATGGCAATGATGTTGAACTAAAAAAATGTTTTATCCCTTATGCGAAAAAGGAATTGACCGAAAATCTAAGCTATAAAGAAGTTACCGCCACTACTAAAAAATTAGTCGATCTAGGATTTTCCGAACAAGTACATCCTCGAGAAATAAATTTATTTTATCTCAATAAGAATCTTCGAGAACGTATCATTGAACGCGATGGCACATTTTATATAAATGAAACTGACATCACTTTTACAAGGGAAGAAATTTTAAAAGAACTGGATGAACATCCCGAGCGGTTTTCACCCAATGCGCTGTTACGTCCTCTGTATGAAGAGGTTATTTTACCAAATCTATGTTATATTGGCGGCGGTGGAGAATTGGCGTATTGGTTCCAGCTAAAGGATTATTTTAACAAAGTGGAAGTCCCCTTCCCTATCCTCTTACTGCGCAATTCAGCACTTTTAATTTCAAAAATTGCTTTGGAAAAATTGGAAAAGCTCAATGTCAAGGTTGATGATCTCTTTCTTCCGCAGCACGAGTTGACCACAAAACATGCCAATGAAATCTCAAAATTCGCGATCAACTTCTCCAAACAAAAAAATTATCTTCAAAAGCAATTTAAAGAGTTATATAAAATTGCAGAAAAAACAGATAAATCCTTTTTAGGTGCTGTATCGGCACAGGAGAAAAAGCAATTGAATGGATTGGACAATCTTGAAAAACGATTGTTAAAGGCCCAAAAAAGAAAGTATTCTGATGAACTGGACCGGGTTAAACATATTCAGGATAAGCTTTTCCCAAACCAAAGTTTACAGGAAAGAAGGCTCAATTTTTCCGAATTCTACTTAGAATACGGTGAGGATTTATTGGATATTCTGAAAGATGGTTTGGATCCTCTTGATATGCAATTTGTAGTTTTTGAACTCTAATGATTAAAAAATTCTGAAGCGTAAATTCTAAAAATAAATTCCACTTTAACCCTTGCTTACCTCTAACTAAATAAAGTATTTTTGCCTATGCAAAATAACGTCCTCATCCTCGATTTCGGTTCACAGTACACGCAGCTGATTGCTAGACGCGTACGCGAGCTAAACATATATTGTGAAATTCACCCTTTCAACAAAATCCCCGAAAACCTCGATCCTTTTAAGGCGGTAATCCTTTCCGGCAGTCCATTTTCTGTCCGTTCTGAAGATGCGCCCCAACCAGATCTATCAAAAATACGTGGACATATGCCTCTGTTAGGCGTATGCTATGGCGCCCAACTTATGGCCCAGAACGAAGGTGGAAATGTGGAACCTGCAAATACCAGGGAATATGGAAGGGCCAAATTGTCCAAAATAAAATCGGGTGAAATATTTTTTGAAGATATTTCCGAAAACACACAGGTTTGGATGAGCCATGGTGATACCATTGAAACACTTCCAAATAACAGTATTCGATTGGCCAGTACGGCCGAAGTACCGAATGCAGCATTTAAATTTGAAGGAGAGGAAACTTACGGAATCCAATTCCACCCTGAAGTTTATCACACCACCCAAGGGAAACAATTGCTCGAAAACTTTTTAGTGAAAATTGCAGGCGTAGCCCAATCTTGGACTCCTGCTGCCTTCGTAGAATCCACGGTTCATAACCTAAAGGAACAAATTGGTAATGATAAAGTCGTTCTCGGACTAAGCGGTGGTGTAGATTCCACAGTAGCTGCAATATTGCTAAACAAAGCCATCGGCAAAAATCTATATTGCATTTTTGTAAACAACGGGTTACTGCGTAAAAACGAATTTGACAGCGTTCTCCATCAATATAAAGACATGGGGCTAAACGTTAAGGGAGTAGATGCTTCGGAGAGATTTCTGGAAGCTTTAAAAAATGAGACCGATCCAGAACGAAAGCGCAAAGCTATAGGAAATGCTTTTATAGAAGTATTTGATGATGAAGCGCACCAAGTGACCGATGTAGACTGGCTTGCACAAGGAACTATTTATCCAGATGTAATAGAAAGCGTATCTGTTGCCGGTCCTTCCGTAACGATTAAAAGTCATCATAATGTTGGGGGTCTTCCCGATTTTATGAAACTTAAAATTGTGGAACCTTTACGAATGCTATTTAAAGATGAGGTTCGCCGCGTGGGAGCAGAAATGGGCATAAATCCAGAATTACTGGGAAGACATCCATTTCCCGGTCCCGGATTGGCAATTCGAATTTTAGGTGATATTACTGCCGAAAAAGTTCGTATTTTGCAAGAAGTGGATGCCATTTTTATCAACAGTCTCAGAGAGTGGGGTTTGTATGATAAGGTTTGGCAAGCTGGAGCCATATTGCTACCTATTAATAGTGTAGGTGTAATGGGCGACGAAAGAACGTATGAAAAAGTTGTTGCACTTCGAGCGGTCGAATCAACCGACGGAATGACAGCAGATTGGGTAAATTTACCTTATGAATTTCTGCAAGAAGTGAGCAATAATATAATAAACCGAGTAAAAGGCGTTAATAGAGTAGTCTATGACATAAGCTCAAAACCGCCCGCCACTATTGAGTGGGAGTGATACATTTGAAACTATATTATGGCAGGAAAATCAATAACCCGAATTTTTAATATGCTGAAGTATTTCATCTACGCATCCGTGATCTGTCTTTTTACGATCAGTTGTGGCTCTACGGCTCAACCATCCTATACAAGTTATGCCGTAAAACAAGGAGAAACCGTTTATAGCATTGCCGAGGACAACAATATATCGGCAGATGTTATTTACAATCTCAATCCAGATTCCAAAAATGGATTGAAAGCAAACAGCATCATTATTCTTCCTTCCAAAGAGAAATCGACCAGTGCTCCAAACAATAAGAACTTTAGAGAGCACAAAGTAAAAAAGAAGGAAACCTTATACGGTATTGGAAAAATGTATAATGTGAGCGTGGAGGATATCAAAAAGCTCAACAAGGATTTATATTCCCGTGGCTTAAAGAAAGGTGAAACCCTTTACATTCCTATTCTTTCTAAGGATGAGATGAAAAACCCAAATATAGGGATCCCACCGGGCACTCAGGAATATACCGTAAAGGCAAAGGAAACTAAGTTTGGAATTGCCAGACAGTTCGGAATTTCTATTGCCGAGCTGGAAGACCTTAACCCTAATCTGGAAGAAAGCCTACCCATTGGTTCCAAATTAATTGTTCCTGAAAAGAAAGTTATTGATTCGGGAGAAATCGATACTGATAATTTCGAATATTACGAGGTTCAACCAAAAGAAGGATTTTATAGATTAAAGGTGAAATTTGGTCTTAGCGAAGAAGATATTATTGCCCTTAATCCATATGCAAAAGATGGCCTAATAGAAGGAATGATCCTCAAACTTCCGAAAACTTCTAAAGAAAAATCTGAGGATGAAATGGCTACCGTAGATCTGGTAAAAAAGATCGAAAACAAAAAGATGAAAAATGTTGCTTTAATGCTTCCATTTAGGTTAGCTCAGAGCGGTGATAGTACCTCCGTAAGCAATGAAGATCAGATAAAACGCGATCCTACACTTAGAATAGCTTTGGATTTTTATAGTGGCGCATTGATGGCTGCAGAATTTGCGAAGGACAACGGAATTCCAGTTACTTTAAGTGTTTATGATACCGAGAAAAACGATGCTAAGTTGGCTTCAATAGTTTCACAAAGAAGTTTTGACAATGTGGATGCGGTTATTGGACCGCTATTACAAAAGAATGTTGAAAAAACATCTCTTTTATTGGAGAAACGAAAAATCCCAGTTTTCTCTCCTTTGAGCAATAGAGAAATGAATATGAATTCTAATCTATTTCAAACCCTTCCCACCAATGATATTCTAGAAAAATCAATGGTTCAGTTCTTAAAACAACATTCCTCTGGAAGGAATATAATTATCATAGCCGATCCCAAGCATGCCAGCCAGCGTGAAAGAATTTTGGCAGCGATTCCAACGGCAAAAATAGTTTCCTTTAGAAAAGATTATTTAAAATCTGATGATGTTTCCGCACTTATCAATGAAGGTATGGAAAATTGGGTGGTGCTATCTACTGAAAACCCTGTCTTGGTAAGCAGTTCCGTAAATGTTTTAGCGGGAATGCCAGGAACTTATAAACTTCGTCTATTCACATTGGATAAGAACGACGCTTATGAATGGAATGAAGTATCAAGCGTAAAGCTTGCTAAATTAGATTTTACATTCCCTTCTGTCACAAAGAGCTCTTCGCACTCAGATAATGAAGCGTTTGTGGTGAGCTATAAAAACAAGTATGGTGTAATCCCAAACAAATATGCTATGCGTGGATTTGATGTAACGTATGACGTATTGCTTCGAATGGCATCAGATAAAAATGTTTATGATGCTTTTCTTCCAGATAGAGAAACCAGTTATATCGACAATAAATTTCGATATGAGCAAACTGGGAAAAGTGGCTACAGCAACCAAGCCGCCTTCATTTTGAAATATGACAAGGACCTTAAATTTGAAATAGTAGAAAAATGAGCACTGCAAAAGTCACATACCTGGGTAATCTTCGCACAGAAAACAAGCATTTAAAATCGGGTAGCACGTTTATTACAGATGCACCAACCGATAATAATGGAAAAGGTGAAGCCTTCTCTCCTACAGATACGGTTGCTACAGGATTGGCAAATTGCATGATCACCGTAATGGGGATCAAAGCGAGAGATATGAACGTGAATATGGATGGCACCACCGCAATGGTTACAAAGACCATGGCTGCAGATCCGCGTAGGATTTCAAAAATTGATGTTACGCTCAATTTCCCTAGAGGGATAGACGATAAATCAAGAAAAATTCTTGAAAACACTGGAAAAACGTGCCCAGTAATGCAAAGTCTTCATCCAGACATTGAAAAAGTAATCGTTTTCAATTGGGGATAGTGTGGGTTTAAAAACCCTTTTACATTCTACATTTCCCGTTAAAATTCTAAAATGAAAATGATCTTTTCCATACTTATTTTTCTCTTTTTCGCTCCCAATCAAGATTCCGAGAAAATTGTATGGAATGAAAACAGGAAATTAACTTGGGACGATTTTCGGGCCACACCTATTCAAAACGCAAATTTTGTTGCCAACACCAATTCGGCAATTCATTTTAGTTATTCCTACACTATCGAAAATAACAACGTTCAAGTTAGATCTACGGTAGAAAGCTTTTTCAGCCCCAAGCGTTCATGGTATATCCCGGGGAAAGTAACTACGCACATTTTAGCCCACGAACAAACTCATTTTGACATTTCAGAACTTCATGCCCGAATTCTTAGAAAGAAGATCGAACAAAAGAGATTCACTAAAAATGTTAAGTCGGAAATTGAAGCGATCTACAGGCAGGTGGATGAACAAAAAATAGCCATGCAAAAAAAGTTTGATGCGGAGTCCGACCATTCTCGAAATGTAAAAAATGAGATGCGCTGGAGACAATATATAGCAACCCAGCTTGCAGAACATAACCAATGGAGATAAAATTATGCAACCATTAGGAATGCCAGACCCCAATCATTTGATTGAACTTGCCAACTACAAAATGCCTTTCGGGAAATATGAAGGGTATTATTTGGTGAATATTCCTGAATACTATTTTGTTTGGTTTAAGCAAAAAGGATTTCCTGAAGGTAAATTGGGACGAATGATGATGGAAATGTACGAATTAAAACTAAATGGCTTAGAAGGTCTGGTGAAGCGCTTGATCAAAAAATAGATTTTAGTTTCCCAGGGGTGTCGTTTTTGTCTAAAATTTTCTTATTTTTTATCAAGATTATCACCTAACTAATCTTACTAAAACTAAAATTTACAATGCTTTTAACGTACCTCATACAGCCTATTTTGTATTTTTCCCTTTATATGATTCCAACGCAAAATATTAATTTAGACAATAAAATTATTCCTGAAAGCATAGAAAAAGAAGTTCTAGAGGCGCTTTCATTTTTCCCTGAACTGTATGATACTCCAATTGAGTTTAAGTTTAAGGATAAAATCAAGAAATCTACCATGCAGGCCCAGCCTAAATTCAGTAGCATTTTGAGTTCTAAGGAAAATAGGGAATATATCATTCTGATAAGTCGAAGTATCCAAATTGACCATAAAGATTTTACGATGAAGGACATTCCATCTGATGTAAAGGTGGGATGGATTGGCCATGAACTTGGCCATATCATGGACTATAGAGATAGGACCAATTTGGGAATGATTATTTTCGGGATGAAATATCTTTTTTCCCCCAACGCTATCAGAGAAATTGAACGCACAGCAGATACTTACGCCATCGCACATGGAATGGGGGATTATATTTTAAAAACAAAAGATTTCATTCTAGAGAATGCTGATATTTCTGACAGATATAAAGCTAGAATTCGAAGGCTCTATATTTCACCTGAAGAGGTAATGGAAATCATTAATGAAAATAATGTGGAAGAAGAGGTAGAGAATTTGGAAAAAGACGAAGTGGAAGGATAATAACCTTACTTCTTCAAGTTGGCACAATTAAAAAAGCCCATTCCGAATACTTCAGAATGGGCTTTCTTAGTTGAAGTGAATTACGATTATTCGTAGTTCTTAAATTCATTTATTTTAGAGAACTGTGCGTTTTTAGCGCTGTTGTCTGCATTAACAACCATCACTACAAAGCTTAAGTTTTCACCTACATAATGTGAAGGAACTTCAAAAGTATAGTCTTTAGAATGCACCTGGAAAGCTGGAAGGTTTGGAATGGCATCTCCAAAAAGGTCTGAAAGTGAATATCTCAATCCATCATTATGTACATAATTTGGAATTGGATTGCCCAAGCCTTCATATGGATGTCCAGGAGTTTCATTAAAGTAATTCGCCTGTGGAGAAACAATTCCGTTTTCCAACAAATAAACCACCACTTTATCGCCTTGAGTAGATCCATTTTCGTAGGCCACCTTTACATTAACGGAAAGACTGGATCCATTCAATTGTGAATTTACTGCTATGGAAACGTCAGTATCTGTACCTGCAATTGCCGTTGCCTGAGACAATACATAAGGACGTGGCCAATCTACAGTTCTATTAATTCTTGCTTTAGGGAATCCGTTGTCCACATCAAACATGGCCTGTAATTCTCCAACTCTAGGATAATCAAGAGGATCTGGAACAGTTGACGTGGCCTTATGAATTGCTACCACTGCAACGTGTTCTGTAACATCCCTAAGGTCTTCAATTGCAACTGCAACCCCTGGACAGAAACCACACCATGTACCCGTATAGTCTTCAACAACCACTTTTCTCTTTGGAATGAAAACTTCGAATTCTTTAGCTTCCGTTGTGAAAGTTTCGTCATTTGCTTCATAAACGGCATATACTTCGAAGTCACCAACAGATGGAGAAGAGAAAGTGTTTCCGGAAATTTCCTCATTGTTCACATAAAAGGTAGCATCTGCTGCGGTATCATTACCTTGGTCATCACGCAACCCAAATACGATAGTTTGGTTACGGAATGCCTTTGGAACACTTATAGTGAGCACTCTTTGGGTAGGTTCCAATACTTCGAAATTAAGAGTATTGGTAGATATATCATTATATTTCGCTTTTACCGAGTATTGGCCTGTGGTCGTAAACTCATAGGTTGATCCGGTAATCTCTTCATCATTGACATATAATTTAGATACGTCCGTGTAGTTTTCACCATCATTACCCTCAACGGTAAAAACAACCGTAGTGTTCACTCCAACAACTTGGAGCTCTTCGGAACCGGCGTCGCTTTTAAGTACAATAGATAAAGCAGCGGTTTGTTCTTTTATAGGATCCTCTTTTTTACTACAGGATACAATTGCCAAAATGGCAAAAAGAAATAAAATTTTAAAGGGAGACTTCATAGATTAGGTTTTAAAAATAAAGTGTGCAAAGATAGCCCAAATATAAAAGAAGGTTTTTGTTTTTTAGTGTTAAAGGAACAATTTCATGATTACCACCATATTTTTAGCTAAAAAAAACTTAATATTGTCACCGTGTTATAAATCAAATCTATATCCCTATGAAAAATTTAATTCCTATTTTACTTTTCTTCATCTCTTTTGGAGCCGTTTCTCAAAACGACCTTCCAAATATCGAGTTGACTACGGTTGATGGAAAATCATTTAACTCTATGGATCTTGCCAAAGACGGTAAAGTTACTATTATCTCTCTTTGGGCTACTTGGTGCGTACCTTGTTTAAAGGAACTTGATGCCATCAGTGAAATTTATCCAGAGTGGCAAGAAGAAACTAACGTTGAGTTATTTGCCGTATCTGTGGATGATAGCCGTACCGTAAAAAGAGTAAAACCCTTAATTAATGGAAAAGGTTGGGACTATACTATTCTTTTGGATACCAATAACGACTTTAAACGTGCGTTGGGAGCTGCTACGGTTCCGTTAACCTTATTGGTGAAAGACAACAAAATCGTTTATCGTCATTCCGGATACAATCCAGGTTCCGAATATGAGCTTTACGAGAAAATAAAAGAACTTTCCAACTAAATTTCCCACATCCAAATTTACCCAATGAAAAAACTAATTCTTGGCGCCTTTATGCTTATGGGCGCCTTCGGCTATTCCCAAGACACGGGCTACTTTTTTGGTGGTCTAGAATCAAATTCACAATGGCTTCTTGATGACGAGAAGTTTGATTTTCCTGCTCCAGAAGAGCAATTTCGATCCAATAATTATTTACAATTAAATTATAGTTTAGGTAATTTCACCGCAGGTCTTCAATATGAATCCTACCTTCCGGTTGCACTTTCGGGCTATTCCCCTACTTGGGATGGTCAAAATGGAATAGGTACCTATTATTTGAATTTCAAAAACGAAACTCTCGACGTAACGGCGGGTTATTTTTACGAACAATTCGGGAGTGGTCTAATCCTACGTACATGGGAAGATCGGCAACTTGGGATAAACAACGCCCTAAAAGGAATTCGCGTTAAGTTTGCCCCAACCTCAACCTTGGGAATTACAGGATTATATGGACAAACCAGAAATGGTTTTGATGTTTCTGAAAGCACAATTCAAGGTCTTGACGCAAATTTGGACCTTAGTGGATTGATGGATCTTGACGTTATCGATCTTAAATTTGGCGCCAGTTATGTGGGCCGTTACCAATCTAATGGCGGCAACGACAGCATTCCTGCTGTTGTAAATGCCTATGGAGGTCGTTTAGATTTCGTTATAAACAATTTTTACGGAGGTGTAGAAGCAATCACCAAAGACCCAGATGTTTTGGTCAATGACGGAAACATTAGCTCTCCACAACTTTTTGATGGAACCGCCCTTCAAGTTAATATGGGATATGCCCGTAAAGGTCTTGGTATAAACACAACCTTCAGAAGACTTGAAAACTTCAGCTTCTATTCCGATAGATATGCAGAGGGAAATCAATATAACGAGCAGTTGATCAATTATGTTCCCGCTATTACTAAGCAACATGATTATATGCTATCGAACATTTATGTTTATAATTCTCAACCTCGTTTGATTTTTGACGAATATGAAAAAAGATCCGGTGAAGTTGGAGCGCAAGTAGATGTATATTATTCTTTTGACAGAGAGTCCGCATTAGGGAAAGTAGGAACAAAGTTGGCTGGAAACTTCGCATACTGGGCAGGCTTGGACGGAGATTACAATATGGCCGACCAGACTTATGACATCAAATTTATTGGAGACGGACAACGTTATTTCCGAGATCTTAATATTGAGATCAAAAACCGTTGGTCTTCAAAATGGAACACAACAGTATCCTTTCAAGATGTGATAATTGACAAGAGTATTTCCAAAGGAGGTATTGTTGGAAATCAAGGAGACATCCGTGCACAAATTGCAGTAATTGAGGGAACACGTCGTTTTTCTGCAGGAAAAGCAGTAAAGCTTGAATTACAACATTTATGGACAGAAGATGACGATAAGAACTGGGCCGCTGCTGTTTTGGAATATAATTTCAACTCCAATTTCAGTGTGTTTGCAGCAGATGCATGGAACTATGGTGGCGAAAAAGAATTACACTACTATAATTTTGGAGGAAGCTATTCCAAGGGAAGAATTAGGTTCGCAATGAACTATGGCCGTCAGCGTGGAGGTTTGATCTGTGTGGGTGGTGTTTGTAGAGAAGTTCCTAAAAGCACTGGAGTTAATGCAAACTTGGTCGTAACATTCTAAAATGATTTAAATCAAAATATATTGGTTTTGAACCGATATACTTAAAAAGTCCTTGCTAATTCTCAATTGAGATTGGCAAGGACTTTTTCATTTTGGGAAGAAGGAGACTTTATATGGAAATGTTCCTCAATAAAAGAGAAATGAATTTGATTTTGAAATTGCATTATGATTTCTCGGGAAGCGCTATTAGGAAATGTAATTGAATTCAATCTTACTCGCTTGACAGGAAATTGGAATCGAACTAATTTTAAAACTTCAATGATTAACCAAATACGAATTTTGAGCTTAACTTCATGATTGTTTTTAGATAGTAAAAAACGATTGAGTATGGATTAACCTTCATTAAGCAATCCAAAAATCGATATCATGATACAGGTTGGTAAGCCGAACAATGAGATTTAGATTAAATGAAATAGTTCATTTAAACATCGAAAATGATTCTCACGGTCAAAAAAAAGCCCCAGCACGTATGGCACTGGGGCTTTAAATTTCTTTATTGTGAATTATCTAACGATAACTTTACTGGTCTTTTTAGCACCTCCATCGTTAGTAAACTGAACGATATATTGTTGTGCGCTTAAATTTGAAACGTCCATAACTTGACGCCCTGTTTCAAAGTTAGCTTGTCTAACAAGTTTACCTTGCATATCATAAACTTGAACTTGTACTGGCTCATTGACATCCATTGTCAATTGATCTGTAACAACGGTAGAAACTAGGGATGAGTTTACTTTAGACACATTGTTTACACTCAAGGCTGGGTTGTAACGGTAAGTAAATGTAAGAGATTCTCCAGTTAAGATAGTTCCTGCTGCATCTTCGTACTGACGGAAAGCAAAAACAAAATCAACATTTCCCTGTCCATTTCCAGGATCATTACTGTAAAGGTGGTTCCCCAAACCTGTAGTGTGGCCTACTGGAATTAACATAGGCTCAACGTGCATTGGAGGAGTAGTAGAACCTAGCTCAATACCATAATAGCACTGAAAACCATAGCATAGCTCAGCAAAATCAGTATTGGTAGCATTGGTTTGGCTCAAATACTCTATACGGGAATAAATTTCATCTGTTGGATTATTATTGGTAACGAAAAAATTATAATCCGCTTCAGGTTGCTCCAAGGTACCGAATTCTACAACGTCACCATCTTGAAGCACATTGCCATTATCATCTGTAACTGTGTATTGGGCGTTGGCAATTGCAACCGCTCCAAAGACACTTAATAGTAGTAATTTAATTTTCATTGTTTTTTCTTTAGAATTAATGTTTTTAAAAAATAGATTTCTGAATATACAAAAGTAAAGATAAAAATTATAACGGTCTATTGCATTATCCCTTCCATTCCAGTTATTTAACAATTACTATTACTTATTTAATAAATGAAAAGATATATAGGGAAACAAAATCGCACATTTAACTTTAAATATTTAAGTAGCTACCTAAATTTTAATCAGCAAACCCCTAAAATCCTAAAGAACTAACAGATTTCATTAAAAATCAACTAAAAAACCCTACTTAATAATGGTGAATTATCATTCAAAAAAGTACATTTGTTATCTAACTTATTTTTACACTATTCAAAATCAGAAATTATGTTGAAAAAATTACCCTTGAGTTTGGCTGCTGCCTTGGTAGCTTTCGCCAGTTTCGGACAAACAATTGTCCCAACCACTCCTCAAAACAAAAGTGTGGTTCTTGAAGAATTTACCGGAATTTACTGTACTTTCTGTCCTGACGGTCATGCTATTGCCCAAGCAATACAAAATGCAAATCCGGATCGTGTTTCTTTAATCAACATTCACGAAGGTGGATACGCAAACCCTAATGGTGGTGCTCCAGACTTCAGAACAGATTTTGGTACTGCTATTGTTAGCCAATCTTATTCTGGTGGCGGTTTTGGATATCCAGCAGGGACAGTTAACCGTCATGTTTTCCCAGGGCGATCAATGGCTTCTGGTGGTGGCACTGCGATGGGAAGAAACCATTGGACAGTATCTGCAAACGAAATTTTAAACGTTGCATCAAACGTAAACGTAGCTGTTGAGGCTACTATAGACATTCAAACCAGAATGCTGACAGTTCACGTAGAAGCTTACTATACTGGAAATAGCACAGAAAGCTCTAACCTACTTAATGTTGCTCTTTTGCAGAATAACACTAAAGGTCCTCAAACTGGAGGAGGTATGGGTAACAACTACAACCACATGCACCGTTTAGTGCATTTGATTACTGGGCAGTGGGGAGAAGCTATCAACACCACTACCGCTGGAACTTTTGTTGACAAAACATACACCTACGCTATCCCTGCAGACTTTAGAGGTGTAGAAGCAGTTTTGGAAGACATGGAAATTGTTGCTTTCCTAACAGAAACACACCAAGAGGTTGCTACCGGAAGCAGAACCTATCCAAATTTTACAGGAATTACAAAAACCAATGATGCACACATCAGATCTATTGAACCTATAGATCCAACTTGTGATAATAATATTGCTCCGGTTATAAACATTAAAAACGAAGGACAAGATCCTTTAACCGATTTAGTGATCACTTATGAAATCAACGGCGTGTCACATACCTACAACTGGACTGGAAACCTACCTGCTCTACACAATGAGGATGTTGAACTTCCAGAAGTTGCCTTCACTTTAGGTGCCACCAACACACTTACTGTTTCTATACCAAGTGATGAGGACAACACCAACAACTCTCAATCTATAAGTTTCGATAAAGCTCCAGAAGGAACTGGTTCAATTACTTTGGAGATTAAAACTGATGCATACGCATATGAGTTCAGATGGAAACTTCTTAATTCTGCTGGAGAAACTGTTCATAACGGAAACGGAAGTAGTTACGGTAACGGTTCTACTACCAACGTAGACTTAGATATTGTTGCAGATTGCTATACCTTAGTTATTACTGATTCTTATGGTGATGGTGGAACAAGAGTAACCGTTAAAGACCATGAAGGAACTCAAGTATTTTACGCTACCGGAAACTGGGGTGGTGAAAGAAAAGGAGAATTCTCGAGTAATGGTGTATTGAGCACTAATTATAACGAAATGGGAAATATGAGTGTTTATCCAAACCCAACTCGTGACATCTTGAATATTACAAACGCAGAAAATGCAGATGTTCAAGTTTTTGATATTCTTGGAAAAATGATTCTTTCGAAAAATAGCCTTTCTTTGAATGAGCAAATAAATGTATCTAGCCTTCATGCTGGTGCATATTTCCTTAAGATTTCAAAAGATGGTAATGTAACTACCAAAAAATTTATCGTAACTAACTAATCTTAGTTCTATAAATATGAAAACCCCGATTCGTTCGGGGTTTTTTTATTACATTAATCCAGCGTTTAAAATACCAATTCCCATGAAATACAAGATACATGAAGAGAAAACCGTTTTTGATGATCACTATAAAATCATTGAGGCAAAAATAACCTATGAAACCTTTGAGAAAAAAGATATTACTGCACGGCGTTTGGCATTTGAACGGGGAGATTCCGTAGCCATCCTATTGGTGGACACTGAAACCCAAAGCATACTTTTAACCAATCAATTTCGATATCCCACATGTAAGCATGATGAAGGATGGCTCTTGGAAATACCAGCCGGATCTCTTGAAGAAAACGAAGATCCAGTAGGTTGTATTGAGCGAGAAGTGATGGAGGAATTGGGTTACAAAATAAATTCACCAAAACAATTACATACATTTTACACTTCCCCTGGCGCCTCTACAGAAAGAATGTTTTTATTCTATGCCGAAGTTTCGCCAAAAGATAAAATCGGCGACGGAGGTGGAAACGATGCGGAAAACGAGGATATTCAAATCGTCAGAATTCCCATTTCCGAAATCAAAAAAAATCTCGCTAAAATCACAGATGCAAAGACATTAGTGGCATTACAATGGTTCTTATTAGAAACATAAAAAATAACCGTACTCCTGAGATGTAGATAATCTTTTCGTCAATAAGCTATCCTTTGTATTTGATAGGCAAGTGAACAACGGTTTTAGTTTCAAAAAAGTCTTCGCTAAAATAGTCGCTTAGGGAATAGATTTTAGCTGTGGAATACACCCTGAGTTCATCTGCTAGGTCGCCACCTTTTAGATACAAAACTCCATTTTTTAGCTCGTGTAGGCTTTTCTTGGCAACTTTGCCATTTATCCAATGCACGAAAGTTTCCATTTGGGCAACCGCTCGACTCACTACAAAATCGTATTTCCCAGAAACATTTTCGACCCTATCATTGGTTGCTTTCACATTTTGCAATTGTAGCCCCTCTACCACTTCTTCCACTACTTTTATCTTTTTGCCAATGCTGTCAACAAGATGAAAATGCACCTCTGGAAATAATATAGCCAACGGAATTCCGGGGAATCCACCGCCTGTTCCTACATCTAGGATATTTGAACCCGGTAAAAAAGGTTGAACTTTCGCAATTCCCAACGAATGCAAGACGTGGCGTAGATAGAGCTCGTCTATATCTTTACGAGAAACCACGTTAATTTTGAGATTCCAATCTTCATATAACGATTTCATCAAAACAAATTGATGTTTCTGAGAATCTGATAAGTTAGGAAAATATTCTAATAATCTGTCCATAATTTCAAATAAGAGACAAAAGTATGGTATCTTTGCGGGAATTCGGGTGATGAATTCAAGATTCCCATGAAGATGCTCAATTTTGCAGTTTCCGCACCCATACACTTTCTTTAAACACCTTCAAAGTGACCCATACAAACCTAAATTTCTCAAGAGTTGACAGCGCCAAATTCTTTCGGACTCTCAACTCACGTATAAATAGTTATTTTAAAGATAACAACTTGTCAAAAACCGGCAATTGGAAACTTCACTTGAAAACTATCGTAATGTTTTCACTTTATCTCACACCCTATTTTTTAATGCTAACGCTGAATTTCCCCACTTGGGTTCAATTACTATTCACTGTTGTGATGGGAGTTGGAATGGCGGGAGTAGGTATGAACGTAATGCATGATGCCAACCATGGCGCTTATTCTTCCAAAAAATGGGTAAACAAAATTATGGGCGGCAGTATGTATATACTAGCGGGAAACGTCTACAACTGGCAAGTACAGCATAATGTGCTTCACCATACCTATACAAACATACAAGGACATGATGAAGATCTAGAAGCCGGACGAATCCTAAGATTTTCTCAACATTCCAAGTGGAAGAGATTTCACAAATTTCAACATTATTACAGTATCTTACTATATGGTCTTCTCACTTTTAATTGGGTATTAACTACTGATTTCTTCCAGACCAAAAGATATTTGGCCAGAAAGTTGTCCTATGGAAAATTCCCGAACCCTGTAAGGCAATGGAGTATTTTGGTTATTACTAAAATTATATATGTTACCCTTTGGATCGTAATTCCCATATTATTTTTCAATATTGTGTGGTGGAAAATCCTTATTGGATTTTTTATAATGCACTATGTGGCAGGTCTTATTTTGAGTATTGTTTTTCAACTTGCACACGTTGTAGGAGAAACAGAAATTTTATTGCCGCATGAGAGTGGAACCATGAAGAATACTTGGGCCATCCATCAATTGTATACAACTGTCAATTTTGGAACCAACAATAGAATCATGAATTGGTATACAGGAGGACTCAATCATCAAGTGGAACATCATATCTTTCCAAACATTTCACATATTCATTATAAAAGTATTTCTGAGATCGTAAAGAGTACCACTCAGGAATTCAACTTACCCTATAAGGAATACGAAACAACCCGTAAAGCTATTATTGCGCATTTCAAACACTTGAAGCAAATGGGACTAAAACCAGCAATACCTGCATAAACACTATGGATAAAAGAATTTCAAAACGAGTGAACGAGATGGCGACCTCGGCTACGTTAGCAATGGCTGCCAAAACCAGAGAATTAAAAGACGAAGGAATAGACATAATCGGCCTGAGTCTTGGGGAACCGGATTTTACAGTTCCCGATTTTATTAAAGAAGCGGCAATCAAAGCCATTGAAGATAATTATCACGGGTACACCCCCGTTGATGGCTATGGCGACCTTAAGCAGGCCATCATTACAAAATTCAAAAGAGACAATAACCTAACCTATAAGCCTTCACAAATAGTTGTTTCTACTGGCGCTAAACAGTCTTTGTCAAATTTGACGATGGTACTTTTGGACGAAGGAGATGAAGTATTGCTTCCTGCACCGTATTGGGTGAGTTATGCCGATCAGTGCAAGGTTGCTGGCGGAATTCCTAAGGAAATTCCAACTACCATTGAATCAGATTTCAAGGTTACTCCAAAAGCATTGGAAGCGGCAATTACTCCTAAAACAAAAATGATAATCTACAGTTCTCCTTGTAATCCAAGCGGATCTGTTTATAGCCGAAAAGAACTTCGCGCCCTTGCAGATGTTCTTGTAAAATATCCAGATGTTATCGTTGTTAGTGATGAGATATATGAACATATCAACTTTACCGGAGAACATGTTTCTATGGCAGAATTTGAGGATATGTATGATAGAACCGTTGTAGTAAACGGCGTTTCCAAAGCTTTCGCGATGACCGGTTGGAGAATTGGCTACATAGGCGGTCCAGAGTGGATTGCTCGTGCTTGCAACAAAATGCAGGGCCAAGTAACAAGTGGTGCCAATTGTATTGCACAGCGCGCAACTATTACTGCTTTGGAAAATCCACCGAGCAAAATCAAGTTTATGGTGGATGCTTTTGAAAGAAGAAGAAAGATGATCATCGATCTACTTTCGGAAATAGATGGTTTTAAGACCAATAAACCCGAAGGCGCTTTTTATATCTTTCCGGATATTTCCTATTTCTTCGGAAAGACATTGCGCGGGAAGCACATAAATACCGCTTCCGATTTTTCATTGTATCTTTTGGAAGAAGCGAAAGTAGCCACAGTTACTGGAGAAGCTTTTGGCGATCCCAATTGTATCCGTATCTCGTATGCAGCTTCGGAAAAGGACATCAAAGAAGCTATGAAAAGAATTAAAGAATCATTGGAGAAATAAGGTTTAATTCCTTTTAGAAAGAGCATCTTATTCAATTTTATAAATAAGATATTCCAAAAAGGGAATTTCTTTGAATTGTCCGGTCGAGCCCAGTCGAGACCTTATTGACGATCGATTAGTGATAGTTCTCGACTGCACTCGAACTGACACAACAAATCGCCTTTAACAGCCTTATAGTATCTCATTGAAGGGGATTGGTCGCAAGATCAATCCCCTTTCTTATTTGGAAAATACACTCTTCTCCTTAAGGAAACATATCAAACCTATAATAACAAAGCTATATTATGCGTCCAAATAATGTAGTTTTAATGAATTTGAATTGCATGTAAGAGCTATTCTTGGTCTTCCCATTCCTGAAATAACTCAGGAACGCATTGGAACCAGTGCAGTAATCCTTGGTTCTGAACACTGCGAGAATCCTATTTATGAAAACTTGGATATAGTAGCTTCGTCTTCTAAAACAGATTTCAGAATCTTTGGGAAAACTACTTCTAGACCTTTCCGAAGAATGGGTGTGGTTTTAACTCATGATAATTTGGATGGTGACATTTCTGAAGTTATTAAAAAGGCAAAAAAATTGGCTCAACACGTGAAAGTTGTCTCAGCTCCGATTTCAAAAATATAATCAAAAAAACCCAAAAGCCCCCTTTTGCCACTCTAGGAAGCTCGTCTATTCATTGTTGAAATGAAATAAGGTCTGTTTCTCGGCATTATACTTCATAGAAATACGCAAGATAGGGTATAGTTAAACTGATGTTACATCTTTATAATTTTCTCTATCTGAGTGCTTTCTGATGTAATAATTTCTAAAATGTATGTTCCTGAAGTTAATCCAGATAAATCTAGAGTTGGTTGAGATTCATTTTTCAAAGTAGTTGCTAGTATTAGTTTCCCCATTAGATCGTAGATGGCAACTTCCTTGATTTCCTTGTAAGAATTAATTGTGATAAAATGATCCGTAGGATTTGGCCATAAAACAAAGGGTGAAGTATCATGGTCATTCATGCCGAGTTGGGGAGGACCAAATTTAACTATGATTTCATCATATCCTCCTCCGTTTGGACTGAGCGTTTCCAGAAATGCGCCGGGCGTTGCAATATCCGCACTGTGGGAAAACCCGGTAAAATAGAAGGAATCCTCTGCAATTAAGACTTGGCCAGCTCCATCGTTCAAGGCTCCTCCAAAATAGGTTCCCCATAAAATTCGACCTTCGGGACTGTATTTCGTTACAAATGCATCGTGGTCTCCCACCGAAATATTATTTTTATAACCATCAGCAGTTGCAAGACCAGAAAGGTTCGTAACTCCTGAAAGATAAAGGTTTCCATAATCATCTGTATTCAGCGAGTTTCCAGCAAGCGATCCAGTAATGGATGGATCTCGCATTCCCGCATAAGTACTCCAGACAACGTTTCCTTCAGAATCCATATTGGTAAGGAACATAGAGCCGCCACCCCCAATAAATTCCTGTTGTGCTCCCAAAGTTGCAATGCCAGTTGCACTCGAGGTAATTCCGCAGAAATAAACCCCATCATTAAAAGTCGTTATAGTAAGCGGTCCTATACCGTTTTCATTTCCACTTCCTCCAAAATAGGATCCCCAAAGCCTATCTCCATCAAAAGAAAATTTCGCTATAAAATTGTCCACGTCCGTTCCTGTGCTTTCCTTATGGCTTCCAGGAGTTCCATAATAACTTCCGGCTTGATGGGATAAATCTATTCCCATTATATAAACCCCTGAACTACCTACGGCGATAGCTCTAAGAAAACCCGACACATGTTCGCCATAATAGGTTCCCCAAACTTTATTTCCATCGCTATCAATTTTGGCAATAAATCCGCTTCTAGAATTTCCCGGAACAATATTCTCAGGTTGAAAAGCACCTTCTGTTCCTAGACCGTAAAGACTGGAACTATAACCTGCAACATAAATATTACCGTCATCGGAGATATCAACTACATCAACAGAGTCACTCGCCTCGCCACCAATGTAGGTACTCCACAGAACTTCTCCATCCAAAGTTAGTTTTGACACAAAGCCATCCCCATTTCCAGAATAGTCATTGGTGAAATTAAGGTTGGAATCCGCACTGCTCACACTTCCTCCAAAATATATGTGGTTGTCAAATATCTTAATGCTTTTTACCATATCCGAAGCGCTTCCGCCATAATATTTAAACCATTCCAATTCTCCGGATGGGTTAAATTTAGCGAGATATGCATCATACAGTTCGTGATAACCATAAAGAGGATCATTATCTGGAAACAAATCGCAAGTCTGATCAATCCCACCAGCGAGATAAAGATTACCATCTTTATCCAGCACTGAAGCTGTAATTGTGATTCCACTTCCTTCTGGACAGTAAAAATAGGTACTCCAATCCAGATCATAATTGAACGGCTCGGTCTGTGAAATGATAAGATTGGAAAATAGGAAGATTAAGGAGAGAAAGAAAAATTTCTGCATAATTAAGAAGTCATATTTCACAAATAGTAGCTATCTTCAAATATAGAAATTCAAATCATAATACTCTGTATTCCTTACCAACACAAAATATTAGCAACAAATTTTTTTGCTGCGCACACAAGTGCTAAAGTGTGGCTGAAAAGGAAAATAAGATTAGCTTAGGAATAAGAATTTGACGGAAATGGCAGTTTCTAAATCCGTTTTACTTCTTTGATTTTATATTAAATCGAGGATCGGAAAGTTTCTCATCTATTCCTCCAAAAAAACGGTGTCAACAAAATAAGAACAGTAAACAGCTCCAATCTACCAATCAACATTAGAAAACTAGCCCAAAGTTTAGCTACCCCGGAGAGGTTATAATAATTATTTATTGGGCCAACATCTCCAAAGGCAGGCCCCACATTTCCTAGCGTAGAGGCAGAAGCGCCAATTGCTGAAACGAAGTCCAGACCGCACCAAGAAAACACCAGAGAGCCGACGATAAAGGAAAGCATATAAAGCACAAAAAAGCTAAGAATATTGGAAACAATTGTTCCTGAAATCGCTTTGTTGTTATACCGCACAGGGAGAATGGCATTGGGATGCAAGCTGCGTTTAAAATCTAAAATACTGTTTTTTATCATTATCAAATGGTGCATCACTTTTATTCCTCCGGAAGTAGAGCCGCCACTGGCCCCCAAAAACATCATGGAAAAAAACAAAAAGGTGAGAAACGGTGTCCAAACGGTATAATCTGCACTGATAAACCCGGTGGTGGTTATAATACTGATTACTTGAAATAGTACGTGGCGCACAACATCTTCCATTGCACTAAAGTCAACATCTTGACCAATACTTGCCTTCCTTAGATCCACTTCGAAATAGATGATTACAACGGTTAGAATTGTAAATAAAATCACTAAAAACGCATACCATCTAAACTCTTCATCATGAATAACCTTTTTAAACTGTCTTTTAAAAGCAAAATAGCTCAAGACAAAGTTCATCCCCGACAAAAACATAAATGATATCACTATGTACTGAATCACTGGACTGTTGTTCCAGTAGGCCATACTGGCATTTTTCGTAGAAAATCCACCGGTACTAATAGTGGTCAAGGAATGATTGATGGCGTCGAAAAAATTCATACCGGCAATTTTCAACAAGAGTGTTTCTGCCGCAGTGAACCCAACGTAAATAAGCCATAACCTTTTTGCAGTATCGCTAATTCGCGGATGTAATTTTTCTCCCCCAGATGGGCCGGGCATTTCTGCAGCAAACAACTGCATTCCTCCAATTCCCAACAATGGTAAAATGGCTACGGCAAGCACAATTATACCCATTCCTCCTATCCATTGGGTTATACTTCTCCAGAACAGAATACCTTTTGGCACAGCTTCAATATCCTGTAAAATCGTAGCACCGGTGGTGGTAAAGCCGCTCATGGTTTCAAAAAAAGCATCGACAAAATTTGGGATCACCCCAGAAACCATATAGGGCAATGTACCGATCAGTGCCATGATAATCCATCCAAACGTTACGATTACGTAGCCTTCTCTTTTTTGAACTTCCTTTCTGTGATTTTTTGTAAGAACCATGATGGCTCCGCCCAAAACCAAGGCGATTGAACTGGAAATCAGGATATCATAAACTACAGGTTCTTTGTAGTAAAAAGCCATTAGTGCGGGAAAAAGCATAAAACCACCGTTCACCAGCAATAACAATCCCATTATATGCGAAATAATCTTATAGTTCAGCTTGGTGAAAGACCTCATTATAAAAAGAGTTTTTCTACTTTTCCAATATATTCGGTAAGGCAGCAGACCACCACCCTATCCCCTACTTTTATTTCAAAATCTCCAAGCGCAATATGTCCTACGCCATTTCGAATAACTCCACCAATTATAGCAGTGGATGGGAAATCTATCTTTTTGATTTTTTTATTACGTACTTTAGAGCGTGGGGAGACCATAAATTCCAGTAATTCTGCATTGAGATTGTTTAACATGGTCATTGCCACAACTTGGCCTTTTCTTACGTGCCGAAAGATATTATTGGCCGCCAAAAGCTTTTTATTAATAAGAGTATCAATCCCGATGGACTGTGAAAGCTGAAAATAATCCATATTTTCCACAAGGGCGATTGTCTTTTTAACCCCATTGGATTTTGCAACAAGACACGAAATTATATTGGTTTCACTATTTCCGGTTACTGCTATAAAGGCATCCATATTATCCAGAGATTCTTCAAGCAAAAGATCCACATCGCGCCCATCGCCGTTTATTACAAGACATTGTGGAACGTCATTTGCAATTTCAAAAGCCTTTTCCTTATCATTTTCAATAAGTTTCACATTAAATCCTCTGGCACAACTATCTATTGCGGTTTTATGGCCAATCTTACTTCCCCCGAGAATCATGATGTTTTTAATCTCCTGATGTACCTGACCTGTAAGTTCAAAAATTTGCTCTTCACCCCGTTTTATAGTGGTAAAATATACTTGGTCGTCCTTTTTAAACAGAGTATCTCCTCTTGGAATAATAGTGAATTGGGTTCCATAGCGTTGAAGGGCAATAGGAACAAAATTTAGATCGGGATAAATTTCAGCAACTTTCATTACAGATTTTCCTACAAAAGCAGAAGTTTCCGAAATTTGAAGCCCAATCATGGTCAAGGCACCATCATCAAATTCATAAGACTCGTTAAAGGCGCTTTGATCCAAAAGCAAACTTATCTCTTCTGCTGCAAGAAGTCCGGGAGAAATCAATTCGTCAATTCCCATTTTAGCGAGGTCTATCACGTCTTTCCTCATAATAAATTCCGCATTGGAAATTCGAGCGATAGTTCTTTTAGCCCCTAATTGTTTGGCGAGCATACAGATGGTAATATTGGTCGCTTCGGAAGAGGTAACAGCGATGAAAAGGCTGGCACTTTTTACATCCACATCTTCAAGCACTGCTATGGAAGTAGAATCGCCATGAACCACCCGAATATCCAAGTGTGTTTCTGCTTGTTTAAGGGATTCCCGATTAGGATCTATAAGAATGATGTCCTGAGATTCAAAGGAAAGCAGTTTTGCAAGATGAAATCCAACCTCGCCAGCGCCGGCTATGATAATTTTCATTTAAAACACGTTTTTAAAAGACCAAGATAAACCTATTTGGAAGCAAAAGCGGTTTTTCAATTTGTAAATTGGACTCTCACAAATATATATAAATTCATTTTGTCATATTAAAATACCTATTTAAATATGACCCTCTCATTTTCGAATAAACCTTTATTGGTTTAAACTCGTTCAAGGTTCAATACTGCAATTAAAAATTATGTAGTTTTGCACCCAAAATCCTATGGAAAAGAAGATCACCCCTTACAAAGATTCCGCAGAAGGAAAAAAGAGACAGGTGGAACAAATGTTCGACACTATCTCTGAAGAGTATGATGGCCTGAACAGGGTAATTTCCCTTGGCTCGGATGTAGCTTGGCGAAAAAAAGTGATCAAATTGGTTTCTGACAAAAATGTAAATTCTGTTCTGGACATCGCAACAGGAACGGGGGATCTAGCAATTCAATTCGCGGAAAAAACGGATGCCAAAAGAATTGTTGGTCTTGATCTTTCTGACGGAATGCTGAAAGTGGCGCGAAAAAAAGTTGCCGGCAAACCTTTTGCAGATAAAATTGAGTTTGTTCAAGGCGATTCTGAGGCGTTGCCTTTTGATGACAATTCCTTCGACGCGATCACTGTTTCTTTTGGAATCAGGAATTTCGAAAATCTTGAAAAAGGACTTTCAGAAATCCAAAGAGTCTTAAAAGATGGAGGAATTTTCGTGATCTTAGAAACTTCAGTTCCCACCAAATTTCCTTTTAAACAAGGGTATCATCTCTATTCAAACAACATCTTACCTCTTATTGGCCGAATCTTTTCCAAGGACAAGGTGGCCTATAAATATTTAAGCGAAAGTGCATCTGCTTTTCCTTTTGGTGAAGCCCTCAACAATATTTTACGTGAAATTGGGTTTAAAGAAGTGAAAAACAAACCGCAAACTTTTGGTGTGGCAACCATATACACAGCGACCAAATAACTCTATGAAGAAATTATTTTTTGTATTGGCTCTATTATTTGCAGGAAACAGCGTTGAAGCTCAATGGCTATTCAACAAAGAGCGCATAGCAAACCTTGAAAATTTTGATAAAAAGCTCTTTACATGGGGCTATTTTCTAGGCTTTAACAGTTACGATTTCAATTTTGATTATATAGAGCAATTCTCAGATAGCAATACAGATGTTATTGTGGATAAATCTGCAGGTTTCAATGTGGGGCTTGTGGGAGATATGCGGATTAGCGAATATGTAAATTTAAGGTTGGAACCAGGATTGTATTTTACCCAACGAGATCTGACATTTCCAAATTTCACTGAAAAAAAGGATTATTTCCGAGAAACTCAGGCTACTTACGTTCATGTACCGCTGTTGGTTAAAATATCGACCAAAAGGCTTAATAACTTTAAGCCCTTTGTTGTGGCTGGAGTGTCAACTTCGATCAACCTATCTAGCAATGAGAAACATCCTGACGATAACGCGCAGGGAAAATTTCGAATGACCAGTAATACTAATTATTATGAGCTTGGTTTCGGAATTGACTTTTATCTTTATTATTTCAAATTTACGCCTTCAATCCGGGGTGTATTCGCCATGTCTGATGAGCTCATTAGAGATAATGAGCCAAACAGTCCGTGGACAGGAAATATCGACAAGATGTCTTCAAGAGGAGTTTTTATAAATTTCACTTTCCAGTAGTCCTTCGGAATTCACTTAAAAGTATAGCGGTTGCAGTGGCAACATTCAGACTTTCCGTTTTCTGTATGTTCCCAAAGCGGGGAATGGAAATTCGATTTTTAATGGCGGATCCTATTTCTTCGGAAATACCGTTGGCTTCATTCCCAAGCACTAAAATTGCATCTTCCGGAAGACTTTCTGAATAAATGTTTTTGCCATCCATAAATCCGCCATAAGTTGGCAACTTAGTAGATTTAAGAAAGTTGGCGAGTGAGATATAATGTACTGTAACGCGTGCCAAAGATCCCATACTTGCCTGCACTACCTTGGGATTATAACAATCCACGGTATCTTCGGAGCAGATTAATTGTTCTATCCCGAACCAATCGCAAAGACGGATAATGGTTCCTAAATTTCCCGGATCTCGGAGCGCATCCAGAGCTACTGTTAAACCTGAACTTTGGAGGGGATTTGGTTTAGGAATTTCAAAAACTGCCAAGGAAGTATTGGGCGTTTTTAGGCAACTGATTTTATTAAGTTCTAGATCATTTACTTTAAAATGATTTTCATCTGTAATATCTAAAGCTTCAGTACTAAAAAACCAATGAAGTTTTAAGCCTTCTTCCAATAGTTCGGAGATTACTTTAGGTCCTTCTGCCACAAAAAGCCCTTCTCGGTCTCGATACTTTTTTTGCTTTAGACTTGTTATTAATTTTGTTTGGTTATTGCTTATCAAAATATAGTATTTTTGAATCAGTTTTAAAAACGCACCCTACTTGAAGTACACCCTCACAAAAATATCATTAATTATAGGATTATTGGGTTTGTTTTTTTCTTGTAACGCCGTCAAACGTGTACCCGAAGACAAATACTTACTTACGGACAACACTATTCTCGTAGACAGCGTCAAAACAAAGGAAGCAGGAGTTTACAGTCAGTTAGCTCAAAAGCCGAACCCCAAAATTCCTTTGATCGGACTTCCTTTAGGACTTCATATATACAATTTGGCCGATCCCACACCAGATTCCACTTATAACCGATGGCTTCATAAAAAACCCAAAAGAGAGGAACGCTTGATCAAATTGATATCCAAAAAACAAGTGGATGGGATAGATAGTATTTATGTTGGATTTAATCAATGGCTCCAAAAATCAGGAGATGCGCCCGTTGTAATTTCAGAAAGTAAGATCGAAAAATCGTCTGAGCGCCTTAAAAGATGGTATGCCAGTTATGGATATTTCAATAGTAAGGTGACACATAAAATTGTTCCCAACGAAAAAAAGGAAAAACGTGCCGAAATGGTATATATGGTGGATAGAGAAAAGCCCTATTTTGTGGGAGATACCATTCTTGAAGAAATAAGCTCGCCCGTGGTTGATTCTTTGTTTCAACAATCTAAAGGAAGAACTTTTATAATTCCTGGAAAGCAATATGCCGCAAATGATTTTGTGAACGAACGCGATCGACTTTCAATTTTATTCCGAAATTCGGGTTTATATCATTTCGATCAGGAATACGTAGCTTTTGAAGCAGACACCATTGATACCGACCATAAAGCAAATATCAAATACATTATTCCGAACCGTAAAATAATCGAGGACGACAGTACGTATACCGTTCCCTTTCAAGTCCACACCATAAAGGAAGTAAAGATAATTACGGATTACACCTATGAAAATAGAAATAAAACCTTTCAAGATTCCCTAGAATACAATGGCTATAAGCTATACAGTTATGGTAAGATGAGGTATAGGCCCAAGGCCATTGTAGACGCAGTTTCAATTGCCCCGGGAAGTATTTTTAAAGACATAGATCGAACATTAACTTATAACCAATTGAGCGATCTTCAAATTTTCAAATATCCCAACATAAGTTATTCCGAGCTGGCATCAGATTCGACCAAAACTTTATTGAATTCAACTATTTTATTATCTCCCCGAGATCGGTTTACAGTGGGCGCAGATTTTGATGCATTCACCTCGACCATCCAGCAATTTGGAATCAGTTTTAGTGGGAACATGATTTTCAGAAACTTATTCCGTGGCGCCGAGATACTTCAGGTTTCCGGACGTGGAAGTTTAGGTTCTTCCAAAGATGCGGCAGATGACAGTAGCGGGTTTTTTAATATTTCGGAATTTGGAGCAGATGTAAAGTTGACTTTCCCCCGAATTCTCTTTCCCCTGAACACACAAAAGCTCATCCCAAAATATATGTCGCCAACCACGGCGCTCAGTTTTGGAATGAGTGCGCAGAACAATATCGGTTTGGATAGACAAACCATGAATGGAATTTTCAATTATAGCTGGAAGCCGAAAAAATCGGTGAACTACACCTTGGATCTTCTCAATCTCCAGTATGTGAAAAACTTGAATATCAGCAACTATTTCAACGTATATAAGAACAGTTATGACCAATTAAACAATATTGCTCAGCAAACGGAAATGGGCGATCCAGGATCAATTGATCCCACCTATTATACAATGGACGACAATAACCACTTAGAACTTATTGTTCCTGAAGGTGCCGACGGTTTTATTGACGATGTAAAAAACGGCTTGATAAATCCAATTTGGGATGATGGAAACGCCCTTGATGCGGTAGAAAATATAGATGAGCGAAAAAGACGTTTGACGGAAGACAACCTAATTTTTGCAACAAACATCACTCGGGTATGGGATTCGCGAAAAAATATTAAAGATAACAACTTCGCACGTTTTAGGGTTAAATTGGAAACTGCGGGAAATCTTCTTTCTGCCGTCGCAAACTTGGCAGGTGTTCAAAAGACCAATCAGGACACCTATGAAATATTCAATGTAGCCTATTCTCAATATGTAAAAGGAGATTTGGAATACATCAAGCACTGGGAGCTGGATTATAACAATGTAATTGCAGTACGTGCCTTTGCCGGGCTGGCCGTACCTTATGGAAACAGTAACAGCATTCCATTTACACGTAGTTATTTTGGTGGTGGCGCCAATGATAATCGTGGCTGGCGTGCTTATGATCTTGGCCCCGGAAGTAGTAATGACAAGGATGAATTTAATGAAGCGAATTTTAAAATTGCAATGAATGCGGAATATAGGTTCACAATTTTAGGTGCATTTAAGGGCGCACTCTTTGTGGACGCGGGAAATATTTGGAATGTCTTTAACAATGTGAAAGATGAAGCATCCTACTTCAATGGCGTTAAGGACTTGAAAGAATTGGCCGTAGCGGGTGGAGTTGGACTTAGATATGACTTCGGATTTTTCGTTTTTCGTTTTGATGTTGGTTTCAAGGCCCATAACCCAGCAAATCCAGTGGGGGAACGATGGATGAACGAATTCAACTTTCGCAACGCAACCTATAACATCGGGATAAACTATCCTTTCTAAACCATATAATTTTGCTATTTTTGCCTATTGAATTCTTAAGATATTAGCTTATTTTTTATTCTTGGGAAGAAAAACACATTTCGATACGATTAACCTTCAACAATCAATAAAGATTATGAATCACGGAATTAAACCTGGAGTAGCCACAGGAAAAGAAGTTCAAAACATCCATCAATATGCCAAGAAAAAGGGCTTTGCTCTTCCTGCGGTAAATGTAGTGGGTTCCAACAGCGTAAACACTGTTATGGAGACTGCGGCAGCTTTAAACGCTCCGGTTATCATTCAATTTTCTAACGGTGGCGCACAGTTCAATGCAGGAAAAGGCCTTTCCAACGAGAAGGAGAGAGCTGCCATTGCGGGCGGAATAGCTGGTGCAAAACACGTTCACGAGCTAGCAGAACTCTATGGCGCAACGGTGATATTACATACGGACCACTGTGCCAAAAAATTACTTCCATGGATTGACGGCTTGCTGGATGCAGGTGAAAAATTCTATAAAGAAACTGGGAAACCACTTTACAGCTCGCACATGATCGATCTTTCCGAAGAACCTTTGGAAGAAAACATCGAAATCTGCAAACGCTATTTAGAGCGAATGAGCAAAATAGGAATGACTCTAGAAATTGAATTGGGAATTACTGGAGGAGAAGAAGATGGCGTGGATAATACAGATGTAGATTCTTCCAAATTATATACCCAACCTTCTGAAGTATCCTATGCCTACGAAGAACTTTCAAAAATAAGCGATCAGTTTACAATTGCGGCTGCTTTCGGAAACGTTCATGGCGTTTACAAACCAGGAAACGTAAAACTGACTCCGATCATTCTTAAAAACTCTCAGGATTACGTTCAAAAGAAATTCAACACTGGACACAATCCAATTGATTTCGTATTTCACGGAGGAAGTGGTTCTTCATTGGAAGATATCCGCGAAGCTATTAGTTATGGTGTTATAAAAATGAATATTGACACGGACATGCAATTCGCATTTACAGAAGGTGTTCGTGACTATATAACCGAAAACATCGAATATCTAAAAACCCAAATCGGGAACCCTGACGGGGATGATATTCCCAATAAAAAATATTACGATCCGAGAAAGTGGATTCGCGAAGGCGAGATCACCTTCAAGAATAGACTGACAAAAGCGTTTGAAGATCTAAATAACGTGAATACACTATAATAATTCCGAATTGGGAAAATTCATAATTCATAATTCATATTTAGCATGATGCCTTGGTTTAAAAGAACAAAAAAGGGAATACAAACTCCTACTGAAGACAAAAAAGACGTTCCAAAGGGACTGTGGTATAAATCGCCTACCGGAAAGATTGTTGATAGTGAGGAGCTGGAAAAGAATTTCTACGTTAGTCCGGAAGATGGGTACCATGTTCGCATTGGCAGCAAGGAATATTTTGAAATACTCTTTGATGACAATAAGTTTAAAGAACTGGATAAGAATTTAACCTCTAGAGACCCTTTAAATTTTGTTGACAAGAAAAAATACACTGACAGATTAAAAGAAGCGGAAGAAAAAACTGGCTTAAAAGATGCAATTAGAACTGCCGTTGGAAAATCCAATGGAAAGGATATTGTTATAGCCTGTATGGATTTTAGTTTTATTGGAGGTTCTATGGGAAGTGTTGTGGGCGAAAAAATAGTTCGCGCGGCAGATTATTCTCTTAAGAAAAAAATTCCGTTGCTTATCATTTCAAAAAGTGGTGGTGCAAGAATGATGGAAGCTGCTTTGTCCTTGATGCAACTTGCAAAAACGAGCGTTAAGTTGGCACAGCTAAGTGATGCGGGCATTCCATATATTTCTCTTTCTACAGATCCAACAACTGGTGGAACCACAGCCTCTTTTGCGATGGTTGGCGACATCAACATTGGCGAGCCCGGTGCATTGATTGGCTTTGCAGGCCCAAGAGTTGTGCGGGATACTACGGGAAAAGAACTTCCAGAAGGCTTCCAAACATCCGAATTCTTGCTTGAGCACGGGTTCTTGGATTTTATCACGCACAGACGGGATCTTAAAAAGAAAATCAATCTTTATTTAGACTTGATTTTAAACAGACCCTTGCCTGAGAAAACGGCTTAATGTACATGTTTTATAATATTTTTTAAAAAGAAATACAATACTTCAGTAAGTTTTATTACTTTTGCGCCCTTGATTATAATCCTGAAGCTGTTGGGAGTAGTCATTGCATAAAAATCATTTTAATAATATTGGCATGTATTTATCACAAGAAGTAAAAGAGAGCATTTTTGAAAAACACGGAAAATCAAAGACCGACACTGGTTCTGCAGAAGGCCAGATCGCTTTGTTCACGTACCGTATTTCACATTTAACTGAACACCTTAAATCTAACAGAAAGGACTACAACACTGAGCGTTCTTTGGTAATGTTAGTAGGTAAAAGAAGAGCATTGTTGGATTATCTTATGAAAAAAGATATTCTTCGTTACCGTGCAATCGTAAAAGAATTAGGTTTACGTAAATAATCATTCAAAAAGGGCTCTCACGAGCCCTTTTGTTTAATTGAAAGTTTTTGTTCCTACCTAAAAAGGTGAAAACTTTCCGAATATAAAACGGTTTTTCATTTGCTTCCTTTAGGGAAAAGCTAGAAATGAAAAACTAATAGATAGAAAAGCTACCCTTAAGTTTTTCATTGGTCAGACCACCACAACACAACAACACAACAAATTCGCAGTCGATCACCGATTGTTGACCAAGTATTAACGTCCTCCTCTCCTTACTGTTCCACGGAACGTAGTTTTTGGAGTACTAAATGAAAAACAAATGATTCCTAAAGTATTTAAAGAGGTTATAGACCTCGGTGATGGTAGACAAATCACCCTTGAAACCGGAAAATTGGCAAAACAGGCCCATGGTTCTGTAGTAGTTCAATCCGGTAAATGTATGCTACTCTGTACAGTAGTTTCAAATTACGACCAAAAAGATCTTGATTTTCTACCTTTAACAGTAGACTATCGCGAAAAATTCGCAGCTTCGGGGCGTTACCCAGGAGGTTTCTTTAAAAGAGAAGCTAGACCTAGTGACGGTGAAGTATTGACAATGCGTTTGGTGGACCGTGTTTTGCGTCCTCTATTCCCAAAAGACTATCACGCAGAAACTCAGGTTATGATTCAGTTGATGAGTCATGACGAAGATGTTATGCCTGATGCGATGGCTGGATTGGCAGCTTCTGCAGCAATCCAACTTTCGGATTTTCCTTTTGAATGTGCCATTTCAGAAGCACGTGTAGGTAGAATCAACGGAGAATTTATCATCAACCCTTCAAGAGCTCAATTGGAAGAATCTGACATCGATATGGTGATTGGAGCTTCTATGGACTCTGTAATGATGGTTGAAGGTGAAATGGACGAAATTTCGGAAGAAGAAATGGTGGAAGCCATTAAGTTCGCCCATGAGCATATCAAAAGACAGTGTGAGGCACAAATTAGATTGGCTGAAGCTGTAGGTAAAAAACCTGTTAGAGAATATCCGGCAGAGCGTGAAGATGAAGATTTGAAGAAGAAAGTTCATGACATGGCGTATGATAAAGTGTACGCTGTTGCACATTCTGCTTCTGGGAAACATGAGAGAACAGATGCTTTTGCTGCAATTAAAGAAGAAATTGAGGTCACTTTTTCTGAGGAAGAATTAGCTGATTTTGGAGATTTAATTTCAAAATATTATTATAAAGCAGAAAAAGAAGCCGTACGTGACCTTACCTTAAATGAAGGTTTGCGTTTGGACGGAAGAAAAACTGATGAGATTCGCCCAATCTGGTGTGAAGTTGATTATTTACCTTCTACACACGGATCTGCAATCTTTACACGTGGTGAAACTCAGGCATTGGCAACAGTAACTTTGGGAACTTCTCGTGAAGCAAACCAAATTGACATGCCATCTTATGAAGGAGAAGAAACTTTTTACCTTCACTATAACTTCCCTCCTTTCTCTACCGGTGAGGCGCGCCCAATTCGCGGAACATCACGAAGAGAAGTAGGTCACGGAAACTTGGCACAAAGAGCACTAAAAGGCATGATTCCTGCGGATTGTCCTTATACTGTACGCGTTGTTGCGGAGGTATTGGAATCTAATGGATCTTCTTCTATGGCTACTGTTTGTTCAGGAACCATGGCGCTTATGGATGCTGGTGTTCAGTTGAAAAAGCCTGTTTCGGGAATTGCAATGGGATTGATTTCGGATGCAGAAACTGGAAAATACGCAGTGCTTTCGGATATCTTAGGAGATGAAGATCATTTAGGAGACATGGACTTTAAGGTTACCGGTACCGCAGACGGAATTACTGCTTGCCAGATGGATATTAAAGTTAAAGGACTTTCCTATGAAATTTTAGTAAATGCTTTAAAACAAGCAGCTACTGGAAGACTTCATATTTTGGAGAAATTGGTTGAGACCATTTCAGAACCAAATGCAGAGGTAAAACCACACGCTCCAAAGATGGTGACCGTACGTATTCCGAATGAATATATTGGTGGCTTGATTGGTCCAGGTGGAAAAGTGATCCAAGAGCTTCAAAAAGCTACTAAAACCACAATCGTTATCAATGAAGATCCTGTTACCGAAGAAGGTATTGTGGAAATTCTTGGAACAAACCAAGAGGGAATTGATAAAGTAATGGCGAAGATAGATTCACTTACCTTCAAACCTGAGGTGGGCAGTGCATACCAAGTGAAAGTAATCAAAATGTTGGATTTTGGCGCTGTAGTAGAGTATACAGATGCACCAGGAAACGAAACATTGCTTCACGTAAGTGAGCTTGCTTGGGACCGTACTGAGAACGTGACCGATGTAGTTAACATGGGTGATGTTTTTGATATTAAATTCATAGGTTTTGACCCTAGAACCAAAAAAGACAAGGTTTCAAGAAAAGCATTATTGCCAAAACCAGAAGGTTACAAAGAGCGTCCAGCACGCGATGACAGCCATAACGGTAGCCGCGATGGCAGAGACAGCCGCAATGGTGGACGCGACAATCGTGATAGCCGTGGCCGCGATAGTCGTGACAGCCGCGATAGCCGTGATAACCGCGATAGAGATAGAAAGAGAGACTAAATGTAAGATATGAATCCAGGGATAACACCTGTGTTTCTATAACTTCTTAGCTTTAAAAACGCCTTTTCCCCCAATGATCGGGAGAGGGCGTTTTTTTTGTATTTTAGATTAAAACTTTAAGCCATGACAATCATCACGTTAGATCCGTATATTGAAGATGGACAGAAATGCTTTGGCATAAAGTTCATTTATAATTTTGAGGTAAAGGAGTTCATAAAAAAAATAGATGGCGTACGCTGGTCCAAAATACAGCGTTGCTATTGTATTACCAATGAAGTTTCTATTTTAGGGAAATTTAAAAAAACCTTACGCGATCGAGGTTTTACTGTATTGGGCGATGAACCCGTACAAATAGTAAAGACGGAAGAAATAAAAACCACTTTATTGCCTTTAAATATTGAAAAAGAAAAGGTCCTACAAGAATTTATAGATTCTCTTCAAGGCAAAAGGATGAGTGAAAGCACGATCAAAACCTATGGCGGATTTGTGCAGCAATTTTTAAGATTTACGGGAGATAAGGAAGTAGAATTATTGAATGCTACAGATGTACGCCTTTATATAGAATGGGCCGTAGACACCTTAAATTATGCGGTGAGCACACATAGACAGATGGTGAGCGGATTGCGTCATTTCGCATATTTATATCCGGCGTGTGCCATAGACCCGGAGGCAATCTTTATGCCTTCCAAAGATAAAAAGCTACCAGTAATCCTAAGTATCGAGGAAATTTTAAATCTGATTCAGGTTACCAAAAACTTAAAGCATAGAACCATCATTTCCATGCTTTATGCTTCAGGATTACGGATAGGCGAATTGATAGATTTGGAATTAAAGGATTTTGATTTTATCAGAAACCAGTTACATGTAAGAAATGCAAAGGGCAGGAAAGATCGATACACTAGTATTGCTGCGTCGTTGCACCCTATGTTGAAAAATTATTACCAGACCTATAAGCCCAAGGTTTATTTTATTGAGAATCCCGATGGCGGGAAGTATAGTTCTGCCAGCATTCGTTCTTTTTTGAAGCGCAGTTGCAAGTTGGCAGGAATAAAGAAATCAATTACGCCGCACAGTTTGAGGCATTGTTACGCCACTCATTTATTGGAACATGGTACGGACATCCGTTACATTCAAGAATTACTGGGCCATAGTCGTCCAGAAACCACGATGATATACACCCAAGTAACGCGCAAGGATTTACAACAGATAAAGAGTCCTTTAGACTTCGGATTAAATAATTTATATTTACGCGATAAGCGCGACAAAAACAAAGGGATAACCTGAATTTCCCCCGGTATATCCGTGATGTATGTTGTGATATAACGAGTTACCACCAATTTGAATGAATCGCATTTTAATAAACATATTACTAATTCTAATAGTTGGAGTGTTCCATAATACATTCGCGCAGGAATCGAAAGTCGGAAAAGTGAAAGTTGTGAAATATCGAGATACTAATGACAAAATTACGGAATCGACTACTAACAAAACTCTTGCCTATTTGAATAAAAGAAAACACGATATTTTAATTACAAATAAAAAGGACACTACTCTTTTAAAAACTGACTCTCTTGGAGTTTTTAAAATCCCAAATAAATTTTTCAGTTATTGTAGTATAACCGTAAATCCTAAAACAAAAAACTTGAAAGAAGAATTCTTGTTTATTGATGGACTTGGAGAAAAAGACAGTCTCGAACTTAAAATATATGATTACCATATCTCGAATAAAATTGATTCAACTAAAGCACCTGAATTTTACAATAAATTCAATACTAAAAAGGCTGAACAAGACTTTTTTGCAGGAAATAAAAGATACTTGCTTGGAGATGGAATTGAATACTCAAAAAACTTTATTGAACAATTGGAATTAAAATCTAAAGAGTATGGATTTAAAATTAAGTATCCTGAAAAAATGTTTGGAACTTTAGAGGAACATCGAATTCTATATAGATACAATGAACGAATGAAAGAATTACTCGGAATAAAAAACTGGTGGTAACAATGTATAACCGCAATTACGGCGGATTCGACTACGTCCGAATCCACTCGGAATTGCTAACACCTGTGCTAAACCGAAAAACTTCGTATATTTATCCGTAACTGACGGTTATACGAGACCGTTATGTTTCATGCCTCCGATCTATTTAAAACTATTCCGAAACACTTACTATTATTTCTTTAAGATCAATTTCAATCCGACTTTGAATTGGTTATTACAAAAAATTTGATGGATATGTAATTGATA
>Ga0208015_1000054_pt1 | contig 84538 bp, 79 predicted proteins | sample 26BtaG_FD_184101 | JGI IMG/M metagenome (GOLD analysis project Ga0208015, IMG submission 184101) | Marine viral communities from Cariaco Basin, Caribbean Sea - 26B_WHOI_OMZ_CsCl (SPAdes) (version 2) | ecosystem: Environmental > Aquatic > Marine > Oceanic | place: Caribbean Sea: Cariaco Basin... | reverse complement strand
CTTAATTCTTGCTCAAGACAAAACTCAATTTTCGACGAGTCACTGTCCTGATATTTCGTATCCGAAATACCTCGGCCAGCGCCCACACGAATTACTTGGTTAACTTGTTAAAGAGCGTTTGAGCTGTTGCTCAATCAAGGCCGCGTATTCTACATCGTTCCGCCGCCTTGTCAACCGTTGATTTCGAATAATTTCTGAAGCAATTTTTCGAATACTTTCAATCGGTTATCGCTGAGGTTTTGCTCCGCTTCCGGCGTTGCCCCTCAAGCGAGATGCGCATTCTACAGACCTGGCCGCAGGAGTCAACGGCCAATTTGAAAAAAATTCAGACTGGCCGTTCACCCTCCTTATTCAGGCAACAATTACCACCCGCGCGATCTTCTTCTTGCCCGCCTGGATAACGCAGTCATCACCTTCGGCAAACATCCGCTCGCCTTCAAACCGGGCACCATCTATATAAACAGCACCGCGACCCAACACATCCCGGGCGGCCGCGCCGTTCTTGACCAACCCTGCCAAACGCAGCACCGCCGGCATTGGCAGACCTTCCTGCCCTTCCAGCGAAACTTCGACTACCGGAACATTTTCCGGAATCTCACCCAGGGCCACCCGGTTGCCCGCCGATTTATGCGCAGTTTTTGCAGCTTCCTCATCGTGGAAGCGAGTGATCAACTCTTCGGCCAACACCTTCTTATAGTCCTGGGGATTGGCCCCTGCCGCTACAGCAGAACGATATTCTTCAATTTCCGCCATCGGGCGGAAGCTGAGCAATTCGAAATAACGCCACAGCAATTCATCCGGCATGGACAACAGCTTGGTGTACATCTCACCCGGGGAATCACTCACACCTATATAGTTGCCCAGAGACTTGGACATCTTCTGGACGCCATCAAGCCCTTCCAGAATAGGTACTGTGAGAATCGCCTGCGGTTTCTGGCCATAGTGCTTCTGAAGAATCCGACCCATAAGGAGGTTGAACTTCTGGTCGGTACCGCCGAGCTCGATATCAGCCTTCAACTCGACCGAGTCATAGCCCTGGATCAGCGGATACAGGAACTCGTGGATTGCAATCGGCTGCTCGGAACGGTAGCGCTTGGTGAAATCGTCCCGCTCCAGCATCCTGGCGACGGTGTACTGCCCCGCCAGCCGGATCATGTCAGCCGCAGACATCTTGCTCATCCACTCGGAGTTGAACACAACCCGGGTCCTGGCGGGATCCAGGATCTTGAACACCTGCTCTTTATAAGTGATCGCATTCTGGCGCACCTGCTCTTCGGTGAGCGGCGGGCGGGTAGCACTTTTTCCGGTCGGGTCACCGATCATGCCGGTGAAGTCGCCGATCAGGAAAATTACCTCATGGCCGAGGTCCTGGAACTGACGAAGCTTGTTGATAAGCACGGTGTGACCAAAATGGAGGTCCGGCGCAGTGGGATCAAAGCCGGCCTTTACCCTTAAAGGGCGACCTTCCTTTAATTTTTCAACCAGTTCCTCTTCGGGAATCAGCTCGTCAATACCGCGCTTGATGATAGCCAACGCTTCGTCTAGTGATGCCATGAACCTTTTGTCCCCAGTTTTTAGGTGCAACAGGGCCTGCCGGTTACAGAGATCTACAAAAGAAATCTGCGCGTTACCGGCTCCCTTGGTAAAGTAGCCTTTGATCACAAATCGATCAGACTGTATATAATAAGGCCGGCATTATATCAGCGGCATAGCAGGTTGTACGACCAACCAAAGGCGCGAACTGTAATGTTGCGCACTGTCCTGTTTATGTCATATGCGGTAATCTGATGGTCTATACTTGAACTGGCGCTTTAATTAGCCGGCACAAATTACTGGAATACCGATTAAAACGGGTGAGCCACGTGCTGAAAAAATTTCCCAAGACACACATTACTCTGGCTGCAGCCGCCACCGTGGTTGTTACCACCGCTGCGCTCATGAGCCCAAGCGCCGATGTTGAAGCCCGGCGCATGTCTTACACCATCGACCTTGAACAGGGTGCCGCACTGGGCAACCCGGTTCCTATCAAGCAAGCTACCAAACAGCCGGAGCCTGCCGAAGCTGCCTCGGAAACCGCAGCTGAGACAGCAGAACTGCCGGCCACTAGCGAAGTGCCCGCGCTTGTTGACGCCGAGCCAACGCTGAACTGGAAAGAGTTTGATATCAAATCCGGAGAGACGCTGTCGTCCCTGTTCAAAAAGGCAGGCTTTAACGATGGCGTGATGCTTTCAGTCATTCACGGTGACGGCGAAGCCGATAAGCTTCAGCGCCTGTACGCCGGTGAGCATATTCGCTTCGGTATCGATGACGAAGGCAGCCTGGCCGCTATCGAGTTGCAGCGCAGCCTGCTGGAAACCCTGAAGATTGAAAAAACCGATTCCGGCTTTGTTGGCGAAACCGACATCCGCGAACCGGAAGCTCGTCCGGCGTTTGCAACCGGCGTTATCGACGGCTCCCTTTACCTGGCAGCCCGCGATGCCGGCCTTGATGACCGCCTGACCATGGAACTGGCCGGTATTTTCGGCTGGGATATCGATTTTGTTTACGATGTTCGCAAAGGCGACAGCTTTGAAGTGGTCTATGAAGAGTTGTATGTAGACGGTGAAAAGTTCAATACCGGCCGCATTCTGTCTGCCCGCTTTATCAACCGGGGCAAAGAAAACGTTGCCCTGCTGTACACCGACACCAACGGTGACAGCGACTATTACACACCGGAAGGCCAGAGCATGCGCAAGGCGTTCCTGCGGGTACCGATCAACGCCCGGGTATCGTCTCCCTTTAACCTGCAGCGCCGGCACCCGGTTCTGGACGTGGTGCGCCCCCATGAAGGCACAGATTATGCTGCGCCTCCGGGCACACCGATCAAAGCCGCCGGTAACGGTCGTGTTCAGTTTGCCGGTTGGAAAGGCGGCTATGGCCGCACCGTTGTTCTCCAGCATGGTGACAACATTTCCACCCTGTACGCCCACATGAGCAAGCTGGGTAAAGGCATCAAGAACGGAACCCGTGTAAAACAGGGTCAGACCATCGGCCACGTTGGCTCATCCGGCATGGTTACCGGCCCGCACCTGCACTACGAGTTCCGGATCAATGGCGTAGCCAAGAACTCCCGGACCGTAAAACTGCCAGACGCCCAGCCGGTGCCCAGCACCGAGATGGCCCGCTTCAAGCAGTTTACCGAACAGCGCCTGGCGCAGTTCAATGTGTTCCGCGAAAGTGGCCGCCAGCTGGCATTCGCTTCGGATAACTGATCATGACACTCTGGCTCGGCCTGATGTCAGGCACCAGCATGGACTCAGTCGATGCTGTGCTGGTGTCCTTCGGCGAGCCAGGCGTAAACATCCACAGCACGCTCTCCCTGCCTTACCCTGAACAGCTTCGCCACCGCCTGCTGCAGGCGGTGCGCAATCAGGCCGACCCGGATGAAATTGGCGAACTGGACACCCTCACCGGCCAGCACTTTGCCAAGGCCGCCAGCGACCTTACCCACCAGTCCGGAGTCAACCCGCAAGAGATCCGCGCCATCGGCAGCCACGGGCAGACTATCCGCCATCAACCGTCCGGCGCCGCGCCTTTCTCCATGCAGATTGGCAATGCCGCCTGGATTGCCGAGGCCACCGGCGTAACCACCGTTGCCGATTTCCGTTCGCGGGACATGGCTGCCCATGGCCAGGGTGCCCCCCTGGTTCCGGCCTTTCATCGCTGGCTGTTCGGTTCGGCGCAGCAGGATCGCTGCATTTTGAATCTTGGGGGCATTGCGAACATCACCTGGCTTCCTGCCGGGCAACGCAAACCGGTGATCGGTTTTGATACCGGGCCGGCGAACGCACTGCTCGATGCCTGGTGCCTGGACCAGACCGGCCGACACTATGATGAGAACGGCCACTGGGCCCATGAAGGCGCCACTAACCCGGACCTTCTGGCCAGCCTGTTATCAGATGCCTATTTCAGCAAGGCTCCGCCCAAGAGCACCGGCAAGGAGCGCTTCAATCTCGACTGGATTCACACCCACCTTCAGCGTTTTCCGGATTTGCCACCGGAAGACGTGCAAAGAACCCTGCTACAACTGACCATAACCACCATCCTCCAGCAACTGCCCCAGGAGAATGCAGATATGGCAGTCTTCGCCTGCGGCGGCGGCACCTTCAATCCGGTATTGATGAATGAGTTGAGACTGGGTTTGGGGTCGGTACACCTGGCCACAACTTCAGAACTGGGGCTGGATCCGCAATGGGTGGAACCGGTAGCGTTTGCCTGGCTGGCCCGGCAAACCATAGCCGGCCTGCCGGGAAATCTGCCTGAGGTAACAGGCGCTTCAGGGGAAAGAATTCTGGGCGCGATTTACCCGGCCTGAATGCTCAGATCGAAAAGGAACTACCACAACCGCAGGTGGAACTGGCGTTCGGGTTTTGTACCACGAACTGTGAGCCCTGCAGTCCTTCCTGGTAATCGATGGTTGCACCAACCAGGTACTGGTAGCTCATGGAGTCCACCAGCAGTTTCACGCCATCCCGCTCGATCACCGTATCGTCGTCTTCCTGGTTCTCATCAAAAGAGAAACCATACTGGAATCCGGAGCAACCACCGCCCGTAACAAATACGCGCAGCTTGAGACCAGGATTCTCTTCTTCCTCGATCAGCTCACGCACTTTGGCAACGGCGTTGTCACTGAAGAACAACGGGGTGGCCATTTGTTGGACTACACTCAAGATCTGCCTCCGGCAACGTATGACTGACTCACGATTATGGTATTCCTGACTAAAACAATCAACTATTCGGATTTACCCTCATCGGCTTCGGCCTTTGCGCCGTCATGAGTCAGCAGGCCACTGTTTTCGGTTTCCCGAACCAGGTTGCCGTTTACCGAAGCCCCCATGGCCATTTCGACCAGTTTGTAATAGACATTACCGGTGATCGACGCTTTTTCCGCCAGCTCAAGGTGGGCGGAGGAACGCACGTCACCCTTCACCTGGCCATTGATGATGATGTGCGGGGCAATCACATCGCCGGTGATCTCGCCAACTTCCGACACTCGGACTACCGCGTCGCTGCCTTCCTCGGCAATGACCCGGCCGCGAATCTTGCCGTCCACATGCAGGCCACCGGAAAAGTGCACATCACCTTCGATGGTGGTCCGGGACGAGATCAGGGTATCGAACTGCCCGGTCGCGCGGCGCGGTTTCTGTTTTTTCTTGCCCATCATCTATTCAGTACTCCGCTATCTGTTGCCAGCCGAAGGTGCGTTCAGCCTGTGACGCCTTGCGCCCTTCAGCCTGAGCCACTACCTGGATTTCAAGGGGTTCAAAGTTTTCAGGAAGCATCAGGCTACCTTCCACATCCTGAAAATACCGGAACCGGAACGCCACGCCGAGGTCTTCGATTTCATCGGACAGGTCCCGCAGCGCGATCACTTCTTTTTCGCCGTCAAGGTTACCGATAACATTCACCGCCACAACCCCGGAAATGTAGCTTTTGTTATCTCCCACCTGGGTCAGCACCAGCTTGAAATCGAAGGCCCGGTTGTCCCGCCCGGGCAGCAGGGTAAAGCGGTCTACCTGCAGGCCCTCGGCCGTTTCTGAGGGTGCCATGATATTGCGGTAGAAGGTCAGGTCCGCTTCCAGCTCGGAAATCCGGGTTTCCAGGTTGACCATGGTATTCCGGGCTTCCCGGAGCGCGTGTTCGTCAATCGCCCGCCCCCGCTCCAGGTTGACCATGTTCTGCCGGGCCTCACGATATTGGCCCCGCAACGTCTCTACTTCTTCCACCAGTTGCTCGCTGGATGCCTCGACCGAAGACAGCCGAAAGCCGCCCTGTGCCAGCCCGGCCACGTAGCCTGCCACGGCAGCAACCACGGTAAAGGTGAGCAGAATCACCGTCCGGCGCAGGCGGTGGCCCGGCCGGTGGCGGATAACAACGTATTCTTCGGAAGGTTTGCGTGTATCGCTCACAACTCAGCCTCAGGGCAGCAGAGCAGGTGCTTTCAGCCCCAGGGTTTCATCCAGGCCGAACATGATATTCATGTTCTGGATCGCTTGCCCGGCAGCGCCTTTAACCAGGTTGTCGATCACCGAGGTTACGATCACGATGTTGCTCTGTTCCTGGCGGTGAAGGGCCATACGGCAGCTATTGGCGCCGCGCACACTGCGGGTTTCCGGGTGGCTGCCGAAGGGCATGACATCCACGAACGGCTCGTTGCGGTACCGCTCTTCATACAGCGCCTGCAGGCGGTCGAAATCGGCGGCATCAGACAACTCGGCGTACAGTGTTGCTTCAATACCGCGAATCATCGGCACCAGGTGGGGTACAAAGGTAACACCCACGCCGGTTCCTGCGGCCTGGCTCAGGCCCTGGCGGATCTCCGGCAGGTGACGGTGCCCGGAAGCACCATAGGCCTTGAAGCTTTCCCCGACTTCGCCATGCAACATGCCGATCTTGCCCTGCCGGCCGGCACCGCTGGCACCGGACTTGGCATCGGCAATCAACCGGGACGGATCTACCAGCCCGGACTCCAGCAATGGCAGGAAGCCAAGCTGCACGGCTGTCGGATAACAACCGGGATTGGCCACCAGCTGCGCCTGGCGGATTTCATCACGAACCACTTCCGGCAGGCCGTAAACAGCTTTCTCTGCCCACTCCGGGCTTTCATGGGGCATGCCGTACCAGTCGGCCCAGACATCCAGGTCTTTCAGGCGGAAATCCGCCGAAAGATCCACCACACGCACGCCGGCTTTCATCAACTCTGGCACTGCGCGCATGGCTACACCGTGGGGCGTGGCGAAGAAAACCAAGTCGCACTCAGCCAGTACCGCGGGGTCCGGCTCGGAGAAAGCCAGGTCATAGTGACCACGCAGGTTGGGGTACATATCAGCCACCGGCATGCCGGCTTCTGAACGGGAAGTGATGCAGGTAACTTCCGCTTCCGGATGAACTGCGAGGATTCTCAGCAGTTCCACACCTGTGTATCCGGTACCACCCACAATGCCTGTCTTTATCACACTAATCTCCAAGGTGTTCTGGCCAGAATTTGCCTGTAGTCTACCATGATAATCCAAGGACTTATTGCAGCCTTCAGACCCGGAGCTACAATGTTCGCCCAAACCCATTGACCAAGCCGTGTCAGCAACCGGAATCCCGCGCCAATGCGTAGTATCAGGCAACAGATTACCGAACACCTGATCCCCGTTTTCCGGCGGAGACTGTCCGGTGTGGATGCCCTGCCCCAACTGGCAGTTCTGGGCCTGTTATCCGGCATTGTCACCGGTGTGGTCATCCTGCTGTTCCGCCTCGCCATCGAATGGCCGCTGGAGCACTTCCTGCCGGGGACCGGTTCCGAGAACTTCGAGCAACTGGATATCCTTACCCGGGGCCTTCTGCCCCTGGCCGGCGCGCTGGGGCTGGGGCTGCTGCTACACCGGCTCGCCATCCACGATCGCAAGGTCGGGATTGTGCACATCATGGAGCGCCTGAATTACCACCAGGGCTACATTTCATTCCGCAGTGCCGTGGTGCAGTTTGTCGCCGGTGTGGCGACCGTGGTCAGTGGCCAGTCCGCCGGCCGGGAAGGCCCGGCGGTGCACCTGGGGGCTGCGTTTTCCAGCCTGCTCGGCCAGTGGATGCGCCTGCCCAACAACAGCATTCGTACCCTGGTGGCCTGTGGCTGTGCAGCGGCCATTTCCGCCTCGTTCAACACGCCCATTTCCGGCGTTATCTTCGCCATGGAAGTGGTGATGATGGAATACACCATTGCCGGATTTACCCCCATCATCCTGGCCGCTGTGAGCGCCGCCATTGTCACCCAGGTGGTGTACGGTTCCGAACCGGCGTTCAGCGTGCCCGCCCTGACCATGAACTCGATGCTGGAAATTCCCTGGATTATCGCCATTGCGGTGATTATCGGCATTGCTGCAGCGGCGTTTATCCAGCTGGTGGACAGCATGGGGCGCTTCCATCACCGGCCGGTGCTGTTACGCATTGCCATGGCCGGCCTGCTGATGGTGCCTTTTGCTGTATTCATCCCGGAAACCATGGGCATCGGTTACGACACGGTCAGCCAGACCATTCACGGGGATCTGGCGTTCTGGCTGCTGCTCGGAGTGGGTGCCGCCAAGCTGATCATTACCGGCATTTCCATCGGCCTGGGCATGCCCAGCGGGGTGATCGGCCCCACGGTGTTTATGGGCGCCACCCTCGGCGGTGCCATGGGGCTGATCGGGGCCCAGATTTTTCCGGAGCAGGCATCATCTGTGGGTTTCTACGCCATGCTGGGAATGGGCGCCATGATGGGCGCCGTGCTGCAGGCTCCGCTGGCGGCCTTGATGGCGCTCATGGAACTTACTCGTAACCCGAATATCATATTGCCGGGCATGCTGATCATTACCACCGCCAGCCTGGTAACCAGTGAAGCCTTCGGCAAGAAATCCCTGTTCCTGACGATCCTGAAAAGCCAGGGGCTCAGCTACCAGAACTCCCCGGTGATCCAGGCCCTGCGCCGGGTTTCCGTGGGCGCCATCATGGACAGGAGCATTCTGCGCACCGAACGGGAACTGACGGTTGAGGAAGCCAGGAAGGCGCTCAAGTCCGAACCCAAGTGGCTGTTGATCGACGGCAGCAACGGCCCCACCGCACTGCTGCCGGCAGTCGACCTGGCCCGTTACCTTGAAGACACCGCCAAGCAGGTGGCCGAAGAAGGTATAGAGGCGCCGGAGACGGTTGACCTGATGGAGATTCCGGCTAACCGGCGGGACGTTGCCCCGGTACAATACCAGGCCACCCTGGAAGAAGCCCTGAACGAGTTCGACAACTCCCAGGCCGAAGCGCTATACGTACAACGCCATGTGGCTCCGATGATCCAGCGGGTTTATGGTGTGGTACTTCAATCCGATATCGAAAGTTATTACCAATACCGACGGAGCTGACAGATGCTGTGGGTTAAAGCCTTCCACATAATTTCCCTGGTGTGCTGGTTTGCCGGCATCTTCTACTTGCCCAGGCTGTTTGTGTATCACGCAGCTTGCGAAGACAAACCCGGGCAGGAACGCTTCAAAATCATGGAGCGCAAGCTGTACCGCGGTATTACCACACCCTCGATGATTGCCACGGTGATCTTTGGTGTATGGCTGCTCAGCTATAACGTATCCGGTTATTTCAGCCAGGGCTGGTTGCACGTAAAGCTGTTACTGGTGACCCTGCTGATTGTCTACCACTTCTATTGCGGCCACCTGGTGAAGGTGTTCCGTGATGACAAAAACCACCGCAGCCATGTGTTCTACCGCTGGTTCAACGAAATCCCGGTATTTATCCTGCTGGCCGTGGTGATCCTGGCCCTTGTTAAACCTTTCTGAGGAGGCACAGCATTAACAATTACACCCGCCCCCACGTTCTTGTACTGTCTGGCCTGGACCCTTCCGGCGGTGCCGGCATCCAGGCTGACATCCAGGCCATTACCTCACTGGGCGGCCACCCGTTACCGGTTGTTACCTGCCTGACGGTACAAGATACCCACAACGTGTATGGCGCCGAAGCCGTTGACGCCCAGCTGATCCGCCAGCAATTGCAGTGCCTGGACAAAGACATCACCATCCACGCGGTAAAAACCGGTGCCTTGGGCAACGCCGCCATTGTCGGTGTACTGAAGGACTTCCTGGACAGCCAGGATGACGAACTGCCCCTGATTGTCGATCCGGTCATCAAGGCCGCCGGTGGTGGCGACCTGGCCGATGACGAACTGGTCCAGGCCATGAAAGACAAACTGTTCCCTCGCGCGGAAATGATCACCCCGAACGGCGAGGAGCTGACACAACTCGGCGGCAGCGATGATGCCGACCAGGCCGCCTTGAACCTGCTGCAAGCCGGCTGCCGTTCCGTACTGGCAACTGGCGGCCACGGCACCGGCATTCACATTACCAACACCCTGTACAACCACTCCCCGGAACCCATGCACTGGGAAGTCGAGCGGGTTGGCAGTAACGAATACCACGGTACCGGTTGCACCCTGGCCGCCGCCATTGCCACCGGGATGGCCAGTGGGTTATCAGCCCGGGCGTCCATCTCCCAGGCCCAGAACTATGTACACCGCACCCTGCTGCACGCCCTCAGCGTGGGCCAGGGCCAGCGAATTCCGGATCGGGGCATCCTGTGGGAACGCTGAGCCAGAAGCTGCAACCGGGGCTGTATGCCATCACCGACAACCGGCTGACGCCCCCGGAAACCCTGCTGGATTCCGTTGAAGCCGCGCTGCGCGGTGGTGCCGTGCTGGTGCAATACCGGGACAAGGGATCCTCGTCTGCAGAACGGCTGCGCCAGGCTACAGACCTCAACAGCCTGTGCCGCAACGCCGGCGTACCCCTGTTGATCAACGACGACCCGCAGCTGGCACACCGGGTTGGCGCGGCAGGCGTTCATATGGGCCAGGACGACGGCGCTCCGGACGAAGCCCGCCGCCTGCTGGGCCCGGAGGCGATTATCGGCATCACCTGCCACCATCGCCTCGACCTGGCCCAGGCAGCAAAATCCGCCGGCGCCGATTACCTGGCCTTTGGCCGCTTCTACAACTCCGGCACCAAGCCCGGGGCGCCGGCGGCCAAGGCAACCGTGTTGGCCGAAGCCAGGACACTGGCCTTACCAATTACCGCCATTGGGGGCATAACCGCCGATAACGCCGAGCCGCTGATTCTGGCCGGCGCAGACCTGCTGGCCGTGGTCGGCGGTCTGTTCGGCGGCACTCCAACCGAGATTGAAACCCGGGCAAAGCAATTCTGCCAGCTGTTTGCCCGGCACCATCCGCTTTACACACATTCCGACTGACAGGAGCTCACTGTGACTCATTCTGAAGATCTGTTTGAACAGGCCCAGAAATACATCCCCGGCGGCGTTAACTCACCGGTACGGGCCTTCCGTGGCGTGGGCGGCACCCCGGTGTTTTTCAACCATGCCGAAGGCGCCTACCTGTACGATGAAGATGGCAAACGCTACATCGATTACATCGGCTCCTGGGGCCCGATGATCCTGGGCCATTCCGACCCGCGCATCAAAGCGGCACTGCACGCACAGGTCGACCTTGGCGTTGGCTACGGTGCGCCCACCGCCATCGAAACCGAGATGGCCAAGAAGGTGTGCGAACTGGTGCCGTCCATTGAGCTGGTGCGCATGGTCAACTCCGGCACCGAGGCCACCATGAGCGCCATCCGCCTGGCCCGTGGCTACACCGGCCGCGACAAAATTGTGAAGTTTGAAGGCTGCTACCACGGGCACGTGGACTCGCTGCTGGTGAAAGCCGGTTCCGGCGCCCTGACCCTGGGCGTGCCCAACTCCCCGGGCATCCCGGCCAGCCTGGCCGAGCACACCATTACCCTTACCTACAACGACATCGACAGTGTGCGGGAAACCTTCAAGGAGATCGGCGACCAGGTTGCCGCGATCATCGTGGAGCCGGTGGCCGGCAACATGAACTGCATTCCGCCGGTTCCGGGCTTCCTGGAAGGTTTGCGGGAAGTGTGTGACGAGCACGGCACCGTGCTGATTTTCGACGAAGTGATGACCGGTTTCCGGGTCTCCCTCGGCGGCGCCCAGGGTTACTACGGCATCACCCCGGACCTGACCGCACTGGGCAAGGTAATCGGTGGCGGCCTGCCAGTCGGCGCCTTCGGCGGCAAGCGGGAAATCATGGAGCACATCTCTCCGCTGGGCCCGGTTTACCAGGCAGGCACCCTGAGTGGTAACCCGCTGGCCATGACCGCCGGCCTGACCACCCTGAATGCCATTTCCGAGCCCGGCTTCCACGACAAACTGATCGAGAAGACCAACCAGGTGCGGGACGGCTTCAAAGCTGCAGCCGACGAAGCAGGCATTCCGCTGACCGTGCAGTCCGCCGGCGCCATGTTCGGTTTCTTCTTTACCAAGGAAGACTCCGTTACCCGCTTTGACCAGGTCATGGAGTGTGACGTAGAGCGCTTCAAGAAGTTCTTCCAGGGCATGCTGGCCGAAGGCGTGTACCTGGCACCGTCTGCGTTCGAGGCAGGTTTTGTGTGTGCCGCGCTGTCTGAAGAAGACATCGAGTTCACCATCGCCGCTGCGCGCAAGGTGATGGCTACCCTGTAACGGGTAAGCAATCAGTCCCGGATCTACCGCTACGGGGCTGCCAATTAGCAGCCCCGTTCAGCCTTACAACGCCCGTGCCCGATCCTCGGCCTGGCTGGCCCCCGCAACATTTCCCCTCGCCCGACGAATATCCGCCAGCAACAGCCAGCCTGAACGCTGCAGGCTTGAGTTGTTGCCAGCCAGAGACAGCCCTTTCAGGGTGAACTGCTCCGCCGCTCCCAGGTTGTCACCGGCCACATAGGCTTCTGCCAGCTTGAAATAGACCTCTGCCGAACGCGGCGCAATTCGCTGTGCCCGCTCCAGACTGGAGATTGCTCCGGCAGAATCCCCTTGCTGCAAACGCTGGTCGGCGTCCCGAATCAGGGTGACCGCTGCTGCAGGCAGGGCATCACCGGATTCCCGGTAACTGGGTGCACGGGATGGCTGTTCCAGCTCACTCACGGCGGGCTCTTCGCTTTTGCGCCAGACGCGAGGCTCCGGCTCCTGTTCAGAATTCTGCTCAGGCTCCGCAGTTCTCGGCGGCTCGGGTGCCCGGGAGGGTTCGCCGCCGCCCATCGGCACATAAATGGAGCCACCACCGGGGCCGCTGGCACAACCCGCCAGGGCCAGCGCCAGGGCAAGCGGTGCGAAACGGATACTGGTTACTTTTGTCATCGGAACAGTCCTTCAAACCAACTGCGAATTTGGCGGCCGATATTGCCGTTGCAATCTGTGCTCATTACCGGCTCGCTGCCGGTGATAAATGGCACCAGCCGGGCATTGGCACAGCCCTCACCGGTCAGGGCCTGGGCCTCGGCATCTACCCAATGATACTGCACGCCGTCCGGCATTACCGGTGAAAACCCGTGCTGGGGAATCTGTGCCATCATCGCCGACCACACCGGCAGCGCGCCAGAGGCGCCGGTCAGAACCGTTGGCCCGTTGTCGTCACGGCCCACCCAGGCCACCGCCAGCAAGTCGCCGCTGAAGCCGGCAAACCAGGCATCCCGGCCATCATCGGTGGTGCCGGTCTTACCGGCCAGGGTGAGCTGGTCAGGCAAGGTATAGTAGGCAGAGCGGCCGGTGCCTTCCTGCATGGTTTCCTGCATGGCGTACTGCACCAGGTGCACGGCGGCCGGGTCTGCCACCTGGTCTACTTTCAGGTTGTAGCGGGACAACGGCTCGTTGTCGGCATCGGTCACTTCCCGGATGGTCCGCAGGGGGGTGTTGAAACCGCCGGTGGCCAGGCCCTGATACAGCTGGGCCACATCCACCGGAGCCAGGGACACAGAACCCAGTAGCATCGACGGGTAATCGGATATCGGCGTGGTCACCCCGAAATCCCCGAGTGTTTGCTGAACATTCGGAATGCCGATATCCAGCCCCACCCGCACCGCAGGCAGGTTATAGGATTTGGACAGGGCCAGGTGCAAAGGCACTTCGCCGCGCTCTTCCTTATCAAAGTTTTTCGGCTGCCAGAGCCGGCCGTCATCGAATTCCAGGGTGAACGCCTGGTCTTTCACCGGCGTGATCAGCGTGTAGCGATCCGGCTGTTCCAGGGCGGTCAGGTAAACAAACGGCTTGATCAGAGAACCCATCGGCCGGTGGGCATCCACCGCCCGGTTAAAGCCGGCAAATTGCGGATCCTTGCCACCCACCAGTGCCAGTACCTCGCCGGTATCCTTTGCGGTAACCACCAGTGCGGCTTCCAGTTCATCCGCATTGGCCAGTTTCGGCAGGGTTTTGCTGACCGCTGTTTCCGAAGCATGCTGCACCGCAGGGTCAAGTGTAGTGAAAATACGCAGCCCCTCACTCTGCAGGTCTTCCTGCTGATAATCCCGGGCCAGGTGCCGGTGTACCAGGTCGATGTAGGCAGGGTAACGGTTCTCTGTAAACGAAGGCTTTGCGCTCACGCCCAGTGGCCGTGACTTCTGCTTCGCCAGCTCCGGTTCGGCCAGCAGCCCGGCCTCGGCCATTTCATCCAGCACCAGGTTCCGGCGCGACGTGGCCCGTTTCGGGTGTCGGCGGGGATTGTAATAGCTGGGGCCTTTTACCATACCAATCAACAGTGCCAGCTGGTGCGGGGCCAGGTCTTTCAAGCTTTCACCAAAATAGAACTGGCTGGCCAGGCCGAAGCCATGAATGCTGCGGGTGCCCGCCTGCCCCAGATACACTTCGTTCAGATAGGTTTCCAGGATGTCGTCTTTGTCGTAATGCAGCTCCAGCAAAATCGACATCAGGGCTTCGTTGCCTTTACGAACCAGTGTCTGCTCCCGGCTCAGGAAGAAGTTTTTCACCAGCTGCTGGGTCAGGGTACTGCCGCCCTGAACAATCCCGCCCGCCTTGATATTGGCCAGCATGGCCCGGGCAATGGACAGCGGCGCAACGCCAAAGTGATCGTAGAAACGGCGGTCTTCCACCGCCATCAGGCCCAGCGGCAGCAATTCCGGAACCTCTTCCAGTTGCACCAGTACCCGGTCTTCCCGATGGGCCGGGTAGATACCCCCAATGCGTGCCGGTTCCAGCCGCACAATCGCAGCCGATGGCCCCGCCAGTACTGAGAACGAGCTGACCCGGTCGCCACTCACCACCAGCGATAACCGGCGCCGGGCTTCTTCACCGTCCGGGAACAGGAAACCACGGGTACTGATGACAAAACGGCCACCATTACGCTGATAAGTGCCGGCCCGCACGCCATCACCCGGCCGATAACCGGACAGCTCCAGTTCACGCACCAGGCTCCCTGCGCTTACGCTGGCGCCGTCATACAGTTCCAGTGGCCGGGCATACACCCGGGATGGCACCTCAAAGCGCCGGCCTTCGAAACGGGAGGTGACCACTGCATCCAGGTACACCATCCAGCCGGCCAGCAACACCAGCCCCAGGGCACCGGCCCGGAACATGAAACGCCAGAAGCCGGATTTCTGGTTTCCGGAGCGGGATTTGGGAGATTTTTTACGGGAAGAAGATGATTTACTCATGCCGCGATTATAACGAAGCCACATGGGCGACCGGCAGGCCTGTAATGTGTTATTTCTGTAATCTGCCCGCTATGATAGGCCAACAAAAATCAACGAGTTCAGGGAACCCAGGAGAACAATGTGAGCGAGAACGCCCCGGATACACTGGTGAAGGCACTGCAGAACCCGGAATTGTACGACCACCCGGTGAAGGATTTCCGGGTTATCGAAACCCATATTTCCCAGGTTCTGCTGACCGGCGACTACGCCTACAAGATCAAGAAGCCCATGGATTTCGGCTTCCTCAATTTCTCAACCCTCGAACGCCGCAAACACTTCTGCGAAGAAGAGCTTCGGCTTAACCGCCGGCTGGCCTCGGAGCTTTACCTGGATGTACTGCCCATCACGGGCAGCCCGGAGCAACCGCAAATCGGCGGTGCAGGCGAGCCCTTCGAATACGCCATCCGCATGCGCCAGTTCAACCAGGACGAGCTGTTCGACCGTCGCCAGGAACGGGGCGAGATGACGGCCGAGCTGCTGGCCAGCGTGGCAAGGCAGGCTGCACAGTTTCACGACAGCCTGCGCCCCATTACCGGTGACAAGCCCTTGGGCACACCGGAAGCCGTCTACGCCGCCATGCAGGAAAACTTCGACCAGGTCCGCCCCCTGCTGACCGACAAGGCCCTGCTGACCCAGCTGGACGCCCTGGAAGACTGGACCCGCACCACCTTTGAACGCCACCGCGAGCTGATCGCCAGCCGCCGGGCCAACGGCCTGGTGCGGGAGTGCCATGGCGACCTGCACCTGGCCAATATTACCGTCTTCAACGACAAGGTGACGGTGTTCGACTGCATCGAATTCAACGAGCCGTTCCGCTGGATTGATGTGATTAACGACCTGGCCTTCCTGCTGATGGACCTGGAATCCCGGAACGAGCCGGCGCTGGCCAACCTGGTTCTGAACACCTACCTGGAATACCGCGGCGACTTCGAAGGACTGGCACTGCTGCCCCTGTACAAAGCCTACCGCGCCATGGTTCGGGCCAAGATTGCCCTGTTCACCATGGGCAATCCGAGCCTGAACGAGCAGGAGCGGGAAGAACTGATGCAGCGCTATCGCGGCTACGCCCAGCTGGCGGAAAACTACGGCGCCATTCCCAATCACTACCTGCTGGCCACCACCGGGCTTTCTGCCAGCGGCAAGACCTGTGTGAGTGCCGCCATGGCCGGCGAGTTGGGGCTGATTCGCCTGCGTTCGGATGTCGAGCGCAAGCGCTTGCATGGCCTGGGGCCGCTGGACAGCAGCAAGTCAGGCCTGGGTGAAGACCTGTACAGCCCGGAAGTGACAGAGCAAACCTATCAGCACCTGGCGAACCTGGCCGGTGACCTGCTGGCCTCCGGCGCCTCCGTGATCGTAGATGCCGCCTGCCTGAAGGAACATGAACGCAACCTGTTTGCCAGTGTCGCGGAAAACCAGGGCGTGCCCTTTGCCCTGCTGCACTGCGAAGCACCGGAACAACTGCGCCGGGAATGGGTGCGCAAACGCAAAGGGGATGCCTCCGAGGCTACCGAAGAGCTGCTGGATGCCCAGCAAAGCTGGTTCGAACCCCTGACCACGGAAGAGAAAACCCACACCGTGCACCTGCACACCGAGCAGGAGCATGTGGCCGAGGCAGTGGCAGACCGCATCCGCCAGCACCTGGGCCTGGCTCCGGCCCAGTAAGCCCTCAGGGTACCGGTCAGGGCTCCAGGTTGACCGGTACCGCTTCTGTCAGGTCCAGCCGGCCGGTGGGGTTACCATCGTCACCGGCCAGGGCAGACCGATAAGCCACCACTTCCACCCCCGCTTCACAAGCCTGGCGCAGTAACTGGCCATAACGGGCGTCGATGTGGTCTGCCGGGCGTACTTCTTCGATACCGGTGTGGTTCACCAGAAAGAACAGCACCCCACGGTCGCCCTTTGCCACCTGCGCCATCAACTCACGCAAGTGCTTCTGGCCCCGCTCGGTGACCGCATCCGGAAAATAGCCCCGCCCGCCTTCGGCCAGGGTGACATTCTTGACCTCCACCCAGGCATCCGGCTCGCTGGCATGGCCGGAGAGCAGCAGGTCAATCCGGCTTTTTTCCTCACCGTACCGCACTTCGCTACGGACGGTACTGTACCCGGCCAACTCCTCTACCACGCCGCTTTCAATAGCATGCCGGGCCTGGGCATTGGGGCGCACCGTATTCACACAGGCCAGCACCCCGGGTGAGGTTTCCACCAACTCCCAGGTGTATTGCAGTTTGCGCCTGGGGTTGTCGCTGCGGCTTAGCCACACCCTGGCGTTCTCCGGCTGGCACCCCAGCATGGAACCGGTGTTGGGGCAGTGAGCGGTTACCTCCTCGCCACCGGGCAGGCGGACATCCGCCAGAAAGCGTTTGTAGCGCCGGATCAGGCGCCCTTCCACCAAAGGTTCAGGAAACTTCACGTGATCTCCCCATAAAGTCGGCGTTACAGGGCTGGCACCCCCGTAACTTATCTGCTATTTTCCGCAAACTCCCGATTCAGGACGAATGCTTTATCCAGGGTTAAACCGCGCAGCCACGCTGGCGCGGCGGAAGCAAAGCGTTCTTGTGAAGTACAAACAAGAGGCCGGGTTCAATGGCAAACACTGCAGAACAACCACGCGAACGTTTTACCAACTTCACCCCTTATGAAATGAAGAAGGGTGAAGAGTATATGAGTGCTGACATGCTGCAGCACTTCAAAGATCTGCTCCTGCAATGGAAACAGGAGCTGATGGAAGAAGTGGACCGCACCATGCACCATATGCAGGAAGACGCCGCAAACTACGCGGATCCCAGCGATCGCGCAACCCAGGAAGAAGAGTTCAGCCTGGAACTGCGCACACGGGACCGTGAGCGTAAACTGATCAAGAAGATTGACCAGACCATCGACCGCATCGACAAAGACGACTACGGTTTTTGCGACCAGTGCGGTGTGGAAATCGGTATTCGCCGGCTGGAGGCCCGCCCGACAGCCACGCTCTGCATCGACTGCAAAACCCTGGCAGAAATCCGCGAGCGCCAGACTGGCATCTGATCACGCCTCAATGGCCGGCAGCACCCGCTGCCGGCCATATGACTCCCTATGAAGCAACCCCGCTACCGCGGGCGCTTTGCGCCTTCCCCAACCGGCCCCCTGCACTTCGGCTCACTGGTTACGGCCCTGGCCAGCTGGCTGGAAGCCCGAACCGCTGGCGGTGACTGGCTGGTACGAATCGAAGATCTGGACCCCCTGCGGGAACCACCCGAAGCCACCGGACAAATCCTCCATTCCCTGGACTGCCACGGCCTGTTCCCGGACGAACCGATACGCTTTCAGTCAAAGCGCCATGGCGCCTACCAGGCCGCCATCGCCCAGCTGCTGGAATCCGGCAAGGCATATCGCTGCCGCTGTTCCCGCAAACAACTGCAAGCCCATGGTGGCCGGCACCCGAACCACTGTCGCAACGGCACTGCCGGTGTCGGCAACGAGCCTTTCGCCATCCGCTTTGCCCTGCAGGACGAAACCAGCCACTGGCATGACCAGCTGCTGGGCCCGCAGCAACAGCAGGTACATGCCGAAATCGACGACCCGGTCATCCTGCGCAAGGAAGGCTTCTACGCCTACCAGCTGGCGGTGGTGGTGGACGACATCGACCAGGGCATCACCCACATTGTTCGTGGCTCAGACCTGCTGGACATGACCGCCCAGCAGCAACAGATCTACCGGGCCCTGGGCGCACAGCCGCCCCACTGGCTGCATATTCCGGTGATCCTGAATGACCAGGGCCAGAAACTGAGCAAACAGACCCATGCCCCGGCACTGGACGATACCCGCCCGGCAGAGAACCTGGTTCAGGCACTGCAGGCGCTGGGACAAAATCCGCCACCGGAACTGGCCGCTCGCGGTGTGGACGCGATACTGGCCTGGGGCCGGGCAAACTGGCAGCGACAGGCTATTCCCCTGACATCCCGGCAGGCCCGTGGTATAACCCCCGGTACACACACCCGTTCGGACCACTGAGCCGATGTACATTTACCGTCTGGTTTTTCTGCTGGTACTGGCCATCTATATTTTTTCCCCGAACATCCTGGATTGGTGGACGTCGCCGGATAACGTCTGGTACAGCCCCTATGTGATCTGGGGCGGGCTGATAGCCATCGGCGTCTGGCTGGAATGGCGACGGGATCCCAATGAGTTTTAGTGCCACCGGCCTGTTACTGGCCAGCCTTCTTTACCTTGTCCTGCTGTTCGGTATTGCCTGGGGCACCGAACAGGGCACAATGATGCGCCGCTGGGTGCGTCACCCCCTGGTGTATACCCTCAGCCTCGGGGTCTATGCCGGCATCTGGGCCGTGTATGGCGCCATTGGCATGGCAGCGGAGTCCGGCTACGGCTTCCTGGCCTATTACCTGGGCATCAGTGGTGCGTTTTTGCTGGCACCGGTGCTGCTTAACCCCATTCTGAGAATTGCCCGGGCCTACCAGCTCACATCCCTGGCCGACCTGTTCGCCTACCGGTATCGCAGCCAGTGGGCGGGCACCCTGGTAACCCTCTGTTCCGCCGCCGCTATCCTGTCCTTGCTGAGCATGCAGATACAGGCGGTTACCGTATCTGCCAGCCTGCTGGCGCCGGCCACCTCACCGGAAGCCATCAGCGTGATGTTTGCCCTGATCGTGGTGTTGTTCACCATGCTGTTCGGGGCACGACGGCATCAGAGTTCCGGCAACCATCAGGGCCTGGTACTGGCCATTGCCTTCGACTCGCTGGTGAAGGTCATCGCCCTGCTGGTGCTTGGCGGCGTCATCCTGTTCGGTGTCTTCGGTGGCACCCGCGGGCTGGACGACTGGCTGGCGGAGAATTCCCACCCGGAAGCGGCCATGACCATGGCGATCAACGACGGCAGTTGGCGCGCCCTGCTGCTGATGTCCTTCGCCGCCGCCCTTGTGCTGCCACACATGTACCACATGACCTTCAGCGAAAACCCGTCACCCCGGGCGCTGGCCAAGGCCAGCTGGGGCCTGCCGCTGTACCTGCTGCTGGTGGGCCTGCCGGTTCCGCTGATTGTCTGGGGTGCCCAGGCACTGGACGTCACCTCGCCGCCCGCCTTCTTCAGTATCGGTGTTGCCCAGGCGCTGGATAGCCCGGCCCTGACCATGCTGATGTACATTGCCGGTTTGTCTGCCGCCAGCGGGCTGATGATTGTCAGCACCCTCGCCCTGGCCGGCATGGTGCTGAACCACGTTGTGCTGCCTCTGAAAACCCCGAAGGATCAGGGCGACATCTACCGCTGGCTGCAGTGGGTCAAACGCCTGCTGATCGCCGTTATCCTGTTCCTGGCCCTGCTGTTCCACGAAACCATCGGCCAGAAACTGGACCTGTCCATTCTGGGCGCGATTTCCCTTTCCGGTACCCTGCAACTGCTACCCGGCGCGCTCGGAGTCATATACTGGCCGGAAGGCAATCGCCGGGGGCTGGTCGCGGGCCTGGTTACCGGCCTGACCATCTGGCTGTTTACCCTGGTACTGCCGTTTTCGTCTGCCACGGATCTGTTGTACTGGCTCGACCTGCCCATCAACCCGGGCTACGACAACTGGCACATCTTTACCTTTATCAGCCTGACGGCGAATATCTCGGTCTTTGCCCTGGTCTCGATCATCAGCCCCGCGTCGGCGGAAGAGACCAGCGCTGCCCAGGCCTGTTCCATGGGCGCACTGTCCCGGCCCCAGCGCCGGGAACTGCTGGCGGCATCCTCCAAGGAATTCATCCAGCAACTGGCGGATCCGCTCGGCCAGAGCGTGGCACGGCGGGAAGTGGAACGGGCCCTGGCCCAGCTGAAACTGCCCAATGTGGAGTTCCGGCCGTACCAGCTGCGCCGGCTGCGGGACCAGATAGAAATCAACCTGTCCGGCCTGCTGGGGCCCTCGGTGGCCCGGGATATTGTAAAGCGGCACCTGGGCTTCAAGCCTCTGACCCACGGCGTCACCGGCCAGGATATCCGCTATGTGGAGCGGGCGCTGGGGGATTACCAGAACCAGCTGACCGGCCTGGCCGGGGAACTGGACAACCTGCGCCGGCATTACCGGCAAACCCTGCAGAACCTGCCAATCCCGGCCTGCTCGGTGGGCGAGGACGGCGAAATCCTGATGTGGAACCACGCCATCGAAGCACTCACCGGCATTTCCGCTGACGAAGTGGTGGGCGCCCGGCTGATGGCCCTTCCCGAGCACTGGCACACCCTGCTGGATGACTTTAACCGGGGCTCGGAGCTGCACCGCTACAAGCACCGGCTGGACCTGCGGGGCAAGCCCCACTGGCTGAATCTGCACAAAGCGGCCCTGAGCGGCCCGGACCACACCGAAGGCGGTTCCATTATCCTGGTGGAAGACCAGACCGAAACCCGCCTGCTGGAAGACGAACTGATGCACAGCGAACGGCTGGCCTCTGTCGGCCGCCTGGCCGCTGGCGTGGCCCATGAAATCGGCAACCCGGTCACCGGCATTTCCTCCCTGGCCCAGAACCTGAAGCTGGAAACCGACGACCCTGGCATCCTGGAAACCGCAGACCAGATACAGCAGCAGACCCGGCGCATTTCCGCCATCCTGCAATCCCTGATGAACTTCGCCCGTACCGGCAACCATGCCCACGCAAACCGCTATGAACCGGTCAACATTCACCGCTGCGTGGAAGAATCTATCAACCTGCTGTCACTCAGCGAACGGGGCATGGGCATCCGCTTTGTTAACGACTGCCCGTCCTCCATGCAGGTGCTAGGCGACGAGCAGCGGCTGGTTCAGGTATTTGTTAACCTGTTGGCCAACGCCAGGGACGCCTCACCAGACGGAGGTACCATAACGGTCAATGGTAAGGGCGACGGCTACTCCGCTATCATCGAGGTGATTGATGAAGGCTCCGGTATACCGGCAGATCAGCTGGACCACATATTCGAGCCCTTTTACACCACCAAGGCCCCCAACAAAGGCACGGGCCTGGGGTTATCCCTAGTGTACAGTATTGTTGAAGAACACTATGGCAACATCCAGGTAGAAAGCCCGGCCGACAAAGCCGCCGGCCGCGGCACCTGCATGAGGCTGCGCCTGCCCGCCTACGAGCCAGAAACCGATACCGGCAACAGCAGCCCGAACGAAAGGTCGTGAACGCAATATGCCCCGTATTCTGATAGTTGAAGACGAAGACATTATCCGCTCGGCGGTCCGCAAACTGCTGCAGCACGCCGGCTACGAAGTGGCCGATGCCGTCTCTGTAGAAGAAGCCGAAGGGCTGGACCCCGACAGCTTTGACCTGATCATCACCGATCTGCGCCTGCCCGGCGCGCCCGGCACCGAAATGATCACCCGGGCGCCGGACACCCCGGTGCTGATCATGACCAGCTATGCCAGCCTGCGCTCCGCCGTGGACTCCATGAAAATGGGCGCTGTGGACTACATTGCCAAGCCCTTCGACCATGACGAAATGCTGGCTGCCGTGGAGAACATCCTGGCCCGCGGCCACGAGCCCGCCAGCAGCCGGGCCGATGAAGACCCTGACCGAACCGCAGACACCCCATCCGGTGACCCGTCGACCGTCATGTTTGGCACCTGCGAGCCGATGCAGCGGGTATTCACCCTGATCCGCAAGGTAGCCCCCACCGAAACCACGGTGCTTATCCAGGGCGAATCCGGTACCGGTAAGGAACTGGCCGCCCGGGCCCTGCACCTGCTCAGCCCCCGGGCCAACAAGCCCCTGATTTCGGTAAACTGCGCCGCCATCCCCGAGAGCCTGATTGAATCGGAACTGTTCGGCCACGAAAAAGGCGCCTTTACCGGTGCGGTTTCAGCCCGTACCGGCCTGATCGAAGCTGCCGACGGTGGCAGCCTGTTCCTGGACGAAATCGGCGAATTGCCCGCCGAAGCCCAGGCCCGCCTGTTGCGGGTACTGCAGGAAAGCGAAATACGCCGGGTAGGCTCTACCCAAAGCCAGAAAGTAAACGTGCGGATGATCGCTGCTACCCACCGTAACCTGAAAGCGATGACCCGCACCGGCGAGTTCCGGGAAGACCTTTATTACCGCCTGAACGTGATGCAGATCCGTATTCCGCCACTGCGGGAACGCCGGGGCGATGTGCTGGGCCTCGCCAGCCGGTTCCTGAAACGGCAAGCAGAAAAACTCGGACGCCCGGACCTCAGCCTGAGCCCGGAAGCCATGCAGGCCCTGGAGCGTTACCGCTGGCCCGGTAACGTACGGGAACTGGAAAATGCCATCGAGCGGGCGTCAATCCTGACCGATACCGACATCATCACCCCCTCTGTGCTGGACCTGGACAGTGATTACGGAGACGAATACATCCCGGAAACCCTGGTGGAAGGCGACAACGAACAAACGCCCACCCGCGACGCAGATTCTGCCAATGACTTGTCTCTGGAAGATTACTTCCAGCACTTTGTGCTTGAAAATCAAGATCGTATGAGTGAAACCGAGCTGGCACAGAAACTCGGCATCAGCCGTAAATCGCTGTGGGAACGCCGCCAGCGGCTCGGCATTCCCCGTAAAAAAGGCGCCGGCAGCTAACCATCCGAAAGGTAACAAATGAGCCATCGTTCATTTGTTACCTCCCTGTTCCTCACGGTAACACTCCCTCCCCAGATAACGTGACACAGGTAACACTTCCACCGGGTACGGGGTAACACTTATATCTGCATTTTTCGTAACCCGCTGTTAATAAACACTTTTCAAAAACTGGCACGCCCCCTGCAAACTATTAAGCGCACAACAACAAAAACAAGAGTGACAACGCGGCGTCAAAACAAAAACAAAAAGCTGCAAGAGCGTCCGGTAACAAAAACAAAAAGAGGACGCGAGCGAACTGAGTGTTTTGGGTACTTTGCTTTTTTAGTGGTCCCACAACATGCGCGAGTTGTAGAAGTGGAGAAGAATCGTCTTCCAGGCGACACCGCAACTACTGTAAAGCCCGCGCCATGTTTCTGACTGCTCGTGTATTCAAAGCTTTCCGTTTGCGTTGCTTATAAGCCCTGACTTTGGGGCAACACGGTGGGGTAGAAAAATCAAAAAGAATCCCGACAACAACAAGAACAATGCAGATCGTCAACGCTTTCAGGGCGGGTTCGTAATCGCGAACCCGCCTTTTGATTATCTGGCTTCCGCAAAAGCCAAACACCTTCCCGAAACACCCCCTGAAACGACTTTATTGCCAGCGATTCCCGCCAAACGTGTGCAATTCCTGCGCAAACCGTTAAAATCCCCGTTTTTGCGGCTCGCAAACACGGAATTCCATGCCTAGACGACTAGTAGAAAAACTCCGCTCTTTCATGCCCGGCAACGGGAAAAAGAAAGCCAGACACTACCAGCGGCAAGAGATCCCGAGGGATCAGCACAACGTGTCCCGCTCGATGATCAGCGAGCCGGCCAAGAAAGTGCTGCACCGGCTGAACAAAGCCGGCTACGAAGCCTACCTGGTGGGTGGCGGCGTGCGGGACATCCTGCTCGGCGGCAAACCCAAAGACTTCGACATCGCCACCAATGCCACCCCTGAAGAGGTCCACGACCTGTTCCGGAACTCCCGCCTGATCGGCCGCCGGTTCCGTATTGTGCACGTGGTGTTTGGCCGTGAAGTTATTGAAGTCACCACCTTCCGGGGCAATGCCCGGGATGCAGAAGACGATGTTGCCGACGACGAGCACCGCACCAGTGAGCACGGCCTGCTGCTGCGGGACAACGTATACGGCAACCAGGAAGAAGACGCCCTGCGCCGCGACTTCACCATCAACGCGCTGTACTACTGCATCCGCGACTTCAGCATTATCGACTTCGCCAATGGCGTGGAAGACCTGAAAAACCACCAGATCCGTCTGATCGGTGATCCGGAAACCCGCTACCGGGAAGACCCTGTGCGCATGCTGCGGGCAATCCGCTTTGCCGCCAAGCTCGGGTTCGAGATCGAACCGGAAACCGAGGCCCCGATCCGGGAGCTGGCGCCCCTGCTGAGCCACATTCCGCCGGCCCGGCTGTTTGATGAAGTGCTGAAACTATTCTCCGCCGGCCATGGCGAAGCCACCTATAACCTGCTGCAGCAATACAGCCTGCTGGAGCCGCTGTTCCCGGAGACCGCCCGTGCTATTGAAGCCGGCGAACCCGACGAACTGATCCTCCAGGCCCTGCGCAACACCGATGCCCGCATCGCCCAGGGCAAATCGGTAACACCGTATTTCCTGTTTGCCGCCATGCTGTGGCCTGCCCTGCAGGTGGAATGGCGCCGCCGCCAGGACAACGGCGACCCGGTGCAACCGGCGCTGCACGGTGCTATCGGCAAGGTTATCGGCCGCCAGGTTCAGGCCACATCCATTCCCAAGCGTTTCTCCGGCCCCATGAAAGAAATCTGGGAAATGCAGATGCGCCTGCCCCGGCGCCAGGGCAAGCGGGCCTTTGCCACGCTCACCCACCCCCGCTTCCGGGCTGCCTACGACTTCCTGTTAGTACGGGAATCTGCTGGTGAGATTGAACCCGGCCTCGGCCAGTGGTGGACCGAATTCCAGAGAGTGGACGAGCGCGGCCAGGAAAGAATGCTGTCCCAGCTTGGCTCGGCCACGGCGCCCCGCAAACGCCGGCGCAAGCGCAGCCCGGTGAAACGGCCGCCTCAGTCATGACGGTGCTGGCTTACGTCGGCCTGGGCAGCAACCTGCAGGACCCCGCTGCCCAGCTTGCTCGCGCCGTTGCCGAGCTGGCCAGCCTGCCGGACACCACACTGATGGCGCAGTCGCCGTTCTACGCCAGCCGCCCCGTGGGCCCACAAGATCAACCGGATTTTGTGAATGGCGCTGTCGAACTGCGCACGACCCTGCCGCCACACCAGCTGCTGGACCACCTGCAAACTATCGAACAGGCCCACGGCCGGGAGCGGCTGCGTCACTGGGGGCCACGCACCCTGGATCTTGACCTGCTTCTGTATGGCGACCAACAGCTGGCAGATGAGCGGCTGACGATACCCCACGCCGAGCTGGCAAACCGGGACTTCGTGCTGCAACCCCTGCTGGACCTGAACCCGGAACTGAGCCTGCCCGATGGCCGCCGCGTCGACCAGCTGCGGTCCGAGTGTCCGGACAATCAGCTGCGCAAACTGCCACCCACAGGCGGAAGCAACTGATTAACAGCTGGCAACTCCGTGCTACTCTTGTAACAGGTATACCCCGGCATTCATCTAATCAAAGGCAAGGATTCTATGGCAGTTACCATCAACACCCTGCGGGAATACAAGCAAAAGGGCGAAGCCTTTTCTGCCCTCACCTCCTATGACGCCACCTTTGCACAGGTGGTCAGTGAAGCGGGCGTAGACGTGATCCTGATTGGTGACTCGCTCGGCATGGTCCTTCAGGGCAATGACAGCACCCTGCCGGTAACCATGGAGCACATGGTCTACCACACCAGCTGCGTTGCCAGGGGCAACCGTGGCGCGCTGATCATGGCGGACATGCCCTTCATGTCTTACGGCACCGTGGCCGACGCACTGGACAATGCCGCAGAACTGATGCGTGCCGGCGCCCACATGGTGAAACTCGAAGGCACCGACTGGATGCGCGACACCATCGAGGCCCTGAGCGAACGCGGTGTGCCGGTCTGTGCTCACCTGGGCCTTACCCCCCAGTTCGTCAACAAGTTCGGCGGCTACAAGGTACAGGGCCGTGACGACAAAGCCGCCGAGGCGATGATCGAACACGCCTGCGAACTGGAAGCCGCCGGCGCCGACGTCATCCTGCTGGAATGTGTGCCCGCTCCGCTGGCTGCCCGCATCACCCAGGCGGTCAAAGCCCCGGTCATCGGCATCGGCGCCGGCAACGGCACCGACGGCCAGGTACTGGTGCTGCACGACATGCTCGGCGTCACCACTGGCCGTAAGCCGCGCTTTGTGAAAAACTTCCTGGCAGAGACCGACTCCATTCCGGAAGCCATTGCCGCCTACGCAAACGCCGTTAAAGACCGCTCATTCCCGGCCGAGGAGCATACGTTCAAGGCATGAGAACCGTACATTCACTGAAAGAACTGCGCAGCATCCTGAAGGCGTTCCGTCAGCAGGACAAAACCATTGCCCTGGTGCCCACCATGGGCAACCTGCATGAGGGCCACATTGCCCTGGTGCGCAAGGCCACAGAAGCCGCTGATATCGTGGTCACCAGTATTTTCGTGAACCCGATGCAGTTCGGTGCCAGCGAAGACCTGGACAAGTATCCCCGCACCCTGGCAGAAGACCAGGCCCAGCTGGAAGCTGCCGGCAACACCCTGGTGTTCGCGCCCACGGTTGACGAGATCTATCCGGAAGGCCTGGCCAACCAGACCAAGGTAGTGGTGCCGGAAGTCAGCGAAGGACACTGCGGCGCCAGCCGCCCCGGGCATTTCGAAGGCGTAGCCACGGTGGTGACCATGCTGTTCAACATGGTACAGCCTGACATCGCCATCTTCGGCGAGAAGGATTTCCAGCAACTGGCGGTGATCCGCAAGATGGCGCGGGACCTGATGATGCCCATCGAAATCATTGGCGCCCCGACCATCCGCGAAGACGACGGCCTGGCCAAGAGCTCCCGCAATGGTTATCTGTCTGACCAGGAGCGAGCCATCGCTCCGGTGGTGTACAAAACACTCACCAGCGTCGCCAGCCAGCTGGAGCACGGCCGTTCGGACTTCAACACGCTGGAGCAGGAAGCCAAAGAGGCACTGGCCGGTGCCGGGCTGCGCCCGGATTATTTCAAGATCGTAAACAGCCTCACTCTCAAACCCGCAGCGGAAGCCGACCGCGAGCTCACCCTGCTGGTCGCCGCCTTCCTGGGCACCACAAGGCTGATCGACAATATTTCCGTAACCCGCTGAACCCGGAACTGCCGCCTGCCCGAACGGGGAAGGCGGCAGACAGAAAGGACACTCTGATGCCAGACAACACGGCAGCACTGACCCAAAAGCCCGAGTGGCAGGCGCTGATCCGGCACAAAGAAAAACTTGCCGAAACCCCGATGCGAGACCTGTTCCGGGACGATCCCACGCGCGCCACCCGCTACCTGGTCGAAGCTGCGGGCCTGACCCTGGATTTCTCCCGCAACCGGCTGACCGATGATACCCTCAGTGCACTGGCCGACCTGGCCCGGGCCTGTGGCCTGGAGCAGCGCACAGAAGCCCTGTTTACCGGCGGCATCGTCAACATCACCGAAAACCGGCCGGCCCTGCACACAGCCCTGCGCCAGCCGGCAGATACCGACGTACAGGTGGAAGGCTGCAACATCATGCCGGAAGTGCACAGCACCCTGGCCCGCATGGAGCAGCTGGTTGAAGCGGTACACAGCGGCCAGCACCGTGGCCACACCGGCAAGCGCTTGACCGATGTGGTGAGCATTGGCATCGGCGGCTCCTTCCTGGGCCCGAAACTGGTGGTCGAGGCCCTGAAGCCTTACTGGCAAGGCGGCCTGAACTGCCACTTTGTTGCCAACATCGACGGCACCGACATCTCCGAAACCCTGAAGGCCCTGAACCCGGAAACCACCCTGTTCCTGGTGCAGTCCAAATCCTTCCGCACCCAGGAAACCCTCGATAACAGCCTGGTGGCCCGGCAATGGTTCCTGGCCAATGGCGGCTCCGATGCGGCTATCGCCAGCCACTTTATGGCGGTCACCACCAACATCGAAGCAGCCACCGGCTTCGGCGTTGCCGCTGACAACATCTTCCCCATGTGGGACTGGGTGGGCGGCCGTTATTCCCTGTGGTCAGCCATCGGCCTGCCCATCGCGCTGACGCTGGGCATGGCACACTTCCGTTCCCTGCTGGCCGGCGCCCATGCCATGGACTGCCATTTCCGCAACACCCCGGCCGAGCGAAACCTGCCGGTGGTGATGGCCATGCTGAGCGTGTGGTACAACAACTTCTGGAGGGCCGGTAGCCACGCGGTACTGCCCTACGACGAGTACCTGAAACACCTGCCGGAACACCTGCAACAGCTGGATATGGAAAGTAACGGCAAGCGGGTAACCCAGCAGGGTACCCCGGTGGACTCCACAACCGGCCCGATTCTCTGGGGTGGCGTAGGTGCCAACGGCCAGCACGCCTATCACCAGCTGATCCACCAGGGCACCCGGCTGATTCCGGCGGACTTTGTGATTCCGCTGAAGTCCCACAACCCCGTGGAACACCACCACGCCACCCTGTTTGCCAATTGCCTGAGCCAGGCACGGGCCATGATGGCAGGGAAAACCCGTGAGGAAGCCGTTCAGGAACTGCGGGATAGCGGCATGGCTGAAGATGCGGCGCAGGAGCTGGCCCCGCACAAGGTGATCCCCGGCAACCAGCCCAGCAACATCCTGATGATGGAACAGCTAACGCCGGAGACACTGGGTGCGCTGGTTGCGCTGTATGAGCACCGCACCTTTGTGCAGAGCGTTATCTGGGATGTGGACTGTTTTGATCAGTGGGGCGTGGAGCTGGGCAAGCAGATTGGCAACGAAATCCTGCCACGCCTGCTGGGCGAAAAGAGTGACGGCACGGCAGGTGACAGCGCCACCGATCACCTGATTGAGCGGTTCCGGTCAGCCAACGGCCTGTGAAATCCGGCGCCCCTGCCAGGTGAAATCCACCGGCCAGAGTTTCTGGTCGGTGCTATAGGCCTGCCACAGACTCTCATAGCGCTTGCCACACACCGGATGCACCTCATCCGGCGCAATATCTGCCAGTGGACGCAGCACAAAGGCATTCTTCAGAATCTCGGCCCGGGGCAATTCAACGCCATCGGTTACGCCGGTAACATTGCCCCAGGTCAGGATATCCAGGTCCAGCGTTCGCGGGCTGAACTTGGGAGCATCCGGCTTGCGCCCGTTTTCCCGCTCCAGCTGCTTGAAACGGGCTGATAACTCGCCAACCGGCAAGTCGGTCTCCACCCCCACCACCAGGTTCAGAAAGTCCGAACCGTCAAAGCCCACAGACTCGCTCTCGTAAACCGGCGAGATCACCAGCTCACCAAACCAGTCTTGCAAGGCATCCAGTGCTGCCGTTACGTGCCGGTAGCGGTCGATGTTACTGCCGATACTGATATACACCCTGGCCATCACCGCTCTCCCCTTTCAATTTTTACACCCACCGCCCTGGCCGCCGGCACGGCGCCAGGCTTTCGCAGGGTTAATCGCAACCAGCGTACCCCGAACTCATTCTGCAGCACCCCGGCCAGCTCTTCCGCCGCCCGCTCCAGCAGCTTTGGCTGCAGCGCCTGCAGCACGGCAGTTACCCGCTCGCTCACCGCAGCATAGTCCAGGGCATCGGCCACATCGTCACTGGCCCCCGGGCGACGGTTGTCCCATGCCATTTCAAGGTCTACCAGCAGCCGCTGGGTGACGTCGCGTTCCCAGTCGTACACGCCGATAACGGTCTCTACCGCCAGGCCTTCGATGAAGACGATGTCTGTTGAAGCATCTGCCAAACCGGACTCCAGGATGTTCCACTCAAGGCTGATTGAATAATGCACAGGCAAGCGATACTGTGGCTGTTCGCCTGTCTGCCGGATTTAAGGGGCGGCATTTTCTCACAGAACACCCGGTGTCGTCTGCGCACCTGCGATGCAGCCATGGATGTAACCAGCAACCCGATTGTGATTGTACTGCTCTGCTTCGGCGCCTACCTGGCCGGCTCGGTGCTGTTTGCTGTGCCCGTATGCCGCGCATGGCAGTTGCCCGATCCGCGGGCGCTGGGTTCCGGCAACCCCGGAGCCACCAACGTGTACCGGGCCGGCGGCTGGAAACCGGCGCTGATCACCCTGGCGCTGGATGCCTTCAAGGGCTGGCTACCGGTGTGGCTGGCGCACCTGGCGGGGCTGTCCATCCTGGTGCAGGCCATGGTGGCCCTGTGCGCGGTAACTGGCCATATGATTCCGCTGTTCTACCGGTTCAAGGGCGGCAAGGGCGTGGCAACAGCCCTGGGTGCCGGCCTTGCGCTGGCACCGGTCACAACCCTGATCATGGCCGGCATCTGGCTGGTGATCATGTGGCGCTGGCGTATCTCTGCGCTGGCCTCATTGATTGCCATTGCCAGCGGGCCGGTCATCAGCGCCCTGCTGGAGCCGGACACCCTGCCCCTGTTTGGCCTGCTTACCCTGCTGATTGTGGTGCGCCACCGCAATAACCTGATCCGCCTGGCCCAGGGCCGGGAAACCGGTTTGTAATACTCAGTCTACAAGGCCGTTAGCCCGGGGCTCATTCACCGCCGGCAGGGTGTTCATCGGCCAGCGCGGCACCGACACAATCCGTTCACCGTCACGCTGCCCAGCCCGCAGCCGCTGGGCACCGGCGTAGGCAATCATGGCCCCGTTATCGGTACAGAATTCCGGGCGGGCATAGAACACCGAGCCGCGCAGCTTGGCGGCCATCTTCTCCAGCCCGGCCCGCAGCCGCTTGTTGGCACTCACGCCACCGGCAATCACCAGCCGCTTGCAGCCGGTTTGCTCCAGTGCCCGCTTGCATTTGATGGTCAGCGTGTCCACCACCGCCGCTTCGAAGGCCAGGGCGATATCGGCTTTTACCTGCTCGTCCAGGTTGCCGTTATCCCGGGCAGCATTCACGGTATTCAGGGTAAAGGTTTTCAGGCCACTGAAACTGAAGTCCAGGCCGGGGCGATCGGTCATCGGGCGCGGAAACCGGTAGATGCCATCGCGGCCCTTTTCGGCCAGCGCCGCCACCCGGGGGCCGCCGGGGTAATTCAGGCCCAGCATCTTGGCGGTTTTATCGAAAGCTTCACCAGCGGCGTCGTCTACCGATTCGCCCAGCATTTCATATTCGCCAATGCCGTCTACCCGCACCAGCTGGGTGTGGCCACCGGATACCAGCAGCGCCACAAACGGAAATTCCGGCGGATTGTCTTCCAGCATGGGCGCCAGCAAATGGCCTTCCATGTGGTGCACACCCAGTACCGGAATATCCAGCGCAAAACCCAGGGCGTGGGCCACCGAGCCCCCCACCATCAACGCGCCGATCAGGCCCGGGCCGGCGGTGTAGGCAATGCCCTCGAGATCCTTACGGGTTTTGCCGGCCTCGGCCAGCACCTGATCGCACAGGGGCAACAATTTGCGCACGTGATCCCGCGAGGCCAGCTCCGGCACTACCCCGCCGTAGTCGGCGTGCATGTCAATCTGGCTGAACAGGGCGTGGGCCAGCAGCCCCTGCTCGTCATCAAACAGGGCAACGCCGGTTTCGTCGCAGGAGGTTTCAATACCAAGAATCAGCATAGTCAGGCCGTATCCGCAGGAGGAGAAATGAAAGCTGGCGGCATTTTAGCAGAAACCCGAAAGCCTCCGGCAGTTTCGTTGAACAATGATTGACCTCGGCAGGCCCAGCCGTTATCATTGCCGCCCTAAATTAGCACTGGTCGAGTTTTAGCCAATCTGACCAGGGATCGAGCCCGCATGGCAAAGGCCGGCGGAACCAATTGAAACCGAATCTATCAGGTAGGTGATTTTCGAATGCCAGCTGTTAAAGTGAAAGAGAATGAGCCGTTTGATGTAGCACTGCGTCGCTTCAAGCGTTCCTGCGAGAAGGCCGGTGTACTGTCTGAAGTACGTCGTCGTGAGCACTACGAGAAGCCGACCGCTGTACGTAAGCGCAAAGCAGCTGCCGCCGTTAAGCGTCATCTCAAGAAGCTTCAGCGTGAGCAGCGTAAGTTCGAGCGTCTGTACTGAGTTCAGAACGCATCGACAGCAAGACTGATTGCCGGAACGGCGTTTCGCCCTACCCGGCAAACTGAAAATGCCGCCGAGGCCTGGCTTCGGCGGCATTTTTGGCTATGGTGAATAGCGTTTTACCCCGGCACCCAGGCTGAAGTGGAGCCACCATGAGCGGACTGATCCCTCAACGATTTGTTGAAGACCTGCTGGATCGTATCGACCTGGCGGAGCTGATCGGTTCCCGCATTACCCTGAAAAAAGCCGGCGCAAATTACAAAGCCTGCTGCCCGTTCCACGACGAAAAAACACCTTCGTTTAACGTTCGGCCAGACAAAGGCTTCTATCACTGTTTCGGATGCGGCGCCCACGGCGATGCCATCAGCTTCATTCGTGAGTTCGAGGGCCTCGGGTTTACCGAAGCAGTGGAAGAACTGGCCAGGCGCGCAGGGCTTGAAGTGCCTTACGACAAGGCCGCCAGGCAGGAAATGCAGCAGGCCCGGACGCTGACCGACGCGCTGGACTTTGCCAATCGCTTTTACCAGTCGGCCCTGGCCGGCCAGCAAGGCGCCTATGCCAGGGACTACCTGACACAGCGCGGACTGGATAAATCGATTATCCAGCAATACCAGATCGGCTTCGCCCCGGGCACAGGCACAGCCCTTTACGACGCAGCCCCGAAAGATCTGAAGGGCCCGCTGATTGAAACCCGGACGGTTTCCGACCAGTACGGCCGCCCCAGAGACCTGTTCCGTAACCGGGTAATGTTCCCGATCCGGAACACCCGGGGCAAAACCGTCGCTTTCGGTGGTCGCACACTGGGCGACGACAAAGCCAAGTACATCAATTCGCCGGAATCGGACGTATTCCACAAGAGCCGTGAAATCTACGGCCTGTTCGAGGCCCGGCAAGCCATCCGCCAGCTGGACAAGCTGCTGGTGGTGGAAGGCTACATGGACGTGATCGCCCTGGCCCAGCACGGCATTCACTACGCCGTTGCTACCCTGGGGACAGCGACCAACCAGGACAGCCTGAACGCCCTGCTGCGGCAGGTAAGACACATCGTATTCTGCTTTGACGGCGACCAGGCCGGCTTCCGTGCTGCCGACCGGGCCATGGAAAACGCCCTGGAGCTGATGGCAGACGGTCTGCATCTGCAGTTTCTGATGCTGCCGCAAGGCGAAGACCCGGACACCCTGATCCGAAAAGAGGGTGCCGAGGCCTTCCGGAAACGCATAGACGGCGCTACTCCGCTCTCGCGCTACCTGTTTGACCGCCAGAGCGAAGGGCTCGACCTGCAACTGCCGGAACACCGGGGCGAACTGAGAGCCCGGGCCGAGCCGCTACTGAACAAAATGCCCCGCAGCACGCTGCGGGACGCCATGTGGCACGAAATGCTGCGACTGTGCGGCGGCCGCAACCAGTGGCAGAACCGCCAGCAAGGCCAGAACTACAAGGCCCGGGGCTGGCGCAACGAAGGCCAGAACCGGCCTTCAGAAGAACGTATTGACGTAAAACTCAGCAAAGACAGCACCTTGTGCCTGGCCCTGCTGGAGGCGCCGGAACTGGCCACGGAAGTGAAAGTCCTGGCGGACCGCACAAGGCAACTGGAGCAGGCCGGCCGACTGGCCCGCTGGCTGCTGGAAAACAACATCCAGACCCGCAAAGCACTAGTAGCGGGACTGGCAACCGATAAGCAGGCCCGCGACAGGTTCTACAACCTGTTCGACGGACTGGAGCACATACCGGCACGGGAAAGCACACTGGCTGCGGCCAGAGAGCTGTTAAGCCCGAACGAAGAAGCCGCGCGCCAGCAAAGACTGGCAACCCTGCTCCGGAACCTGGCAACGCTCACCCCGGAACAGCGGGAAGAGCTGAGAACCCTCAGCGCGGGTACGTTAAACCCGAAAGCCGGGGAGTAAAAACTTGAAACTATCGCAATTGATCACCATCTAACCGGTTGGTGGCAGCAAAACCAAGCGACAGCTATAATGGCTGTTTAACTTTTTTCCTTTTTAAAAGCGAGTTCACAGGGTGTCTATGTCAGGCAATTCGCAGAAATCACGTTTGAAAGACCTCATCGCACGAGGCAAGGAACAAGGTTACCTGACTTACGCCGAGGTAAACGACCACCTGCCGGAAGATATCGCAGACCCGGACCAGGTTGAAGATATTATCCGGATGATCAACGACATGGGTATCCAGGTGTGCGAAGAAACACCAGACGCCGATACCCTGCTGATGACCGAAGGCGATTCCACCGCAGACGAAGCCGCCGCCGCAGAAGCCGCCGCAGCCCTTGCCGCCGTGGAAACCGACGCCGGCCGCACCACCGACCCGGTGCGCATGTACATGCGCGAAATGGGTACTGTTGAACTGCTGACCCGCGAAGGCGAAATCGTCATCGCCAAGCGCATCGAAGAAGGCATCCGCGACGTCATGGCCGCCGTTGCCCACTTCCCCGGCACAGCTGGCACCGTCATCCAGGCCTACGACCGCATCATCGAGAACGAAGGCCGCATCAGCGACATCGTCACCGGCTTCCTTGACCCGGACGACGCCGAACCGTTCATGGGCGAAGAAACCACCGAAGATACCTCTTCGGACGACTCCGACAGCGATGACGATGACGACGACACCTCCAGTGATGACGACAACGACAACGGCCCGGATCCGGAAGAGACCCGCCTGCGCTTCGAACTGCTGAAAGAAAAGCTCGACGCCGCCAACAAGGCCCTGGACAAGCACGGCCGCGGCCACAAGAAAACCCAAGAAGCCCTGAACGAACTGGGCCAGGTTTTCGCCCCGTTCAAACTGGCCAACAAGGCGTTTGACGAACTGGTGAACGTGGTTCGCTCCACCAACGACCTGGTGCGTGAGAACGAGCGGGCGATCATGCAGATCTGTGTACGCGACTGCAAAATGCCCCGCAAAGACTTCATCAAGTGGTTCCCGGGCAACGAAATCAACCTTGAGTGGGCGAAAGAAATCGCCGCCACCAAGAAGCCATACGCCGCTGCCATCGGCGAGCGCATTGACGAAATCGTACGCCTGCAGAAACGCATCCAGAACGTGCAGACCGAAGTGGACCTGGACGTGGTCGACATCAAGGAAATCAACCGTCGCGTTTCTATCGGCGAAGCCAAGGCCCGCCGGGCCAAGAAAGAAATGGTCGAGGCCAACCTGCGTCTGGTTATCTCCATTGCCAAGAAGTACACCAACCGTGGCCTTCAGTTCCTGGACCTGATCCAGGAAGGCAACATCGGCCTGATGAAGGCCGTCGACAAGTTTGAATACCGTCGTGGCTACAAGTTCTCTACCTACGCCACCTGGTGGATCCGTCAGGCCATCACCCGCTCTATCGCGGACCAGGCCCGCACTATCCGGATTCCGGTGCACATGATCGAAACGATCAACAAGCTGAACCGCATTTCCCGCCAGATGCTGCAGGAAATGGGCCGCGAGCCCACACCGGAAGAGCTTGGCGAGCGTATGGAAATGCCGGAAGACAAGATCCGCAAGGTGCTGAAGATCGCCAAAGAGCCGATCTCCATGGAAACCCCGATCGGCGACGATGAAGACAGCCATCTGGGCGATTTCATCGAAGATATCCAGGCCCTGTCGCCGGTGGATTCCGCCACCGCCGAAGGTCTGCGCGAAGCGACCCGCTCCGTGCTGGCCGGCCTGACCGCTCGCGAATCCAAGGTGCTGCGCATGCGCTTCGGTATCGAAATGAACACCGACCACACCCTGGAAGAAGTCGGCAAGCAGTTCGACGTAACCCGTGAGCGAATCCGTCAGATCGAAGCCAAGGCCCTGCGCAAACTGCGCCATCCTTCCCGCTCCGATCACCTGCGCGGCTTTATTGACGATCAGGGCAACGGTTAATCCGCAACACAGTAGCGGGCGCCACCCCTCGCGGGTATAATGGCGCCCGTTTTGCTTTCAGGGCCTATAGCTCAGTTGGTTAGAGCAGGGGACTCATAATCCCTTGGTCGCTGGTTCGAGTCCAGCTGGGCCCACCATATTTCAAGCACTTACTGCACCCTCTCCCCTCTTTCATTCCTTAAGCGTCAACCAAACGTCAACCGACTCAATTTTATTCGTGTCGTTAGCGGTGATATATTTCGCTTTCTTACTACAAATCGTTTGTTGGTCTGGAGCTGTAATGAAAGGAATTCTATTCGCACTGTTCACTAGCATTGTTCTTGTCGGGTGCTCTACAACACCCAATAAACTAAGGGAAGATGCCCCCACCGGTACATACACCAGTAAAAAAGAACCCAAGGAAATAATGCTGTGCATAGCCGACAGCTGGGAAAACTACGCAGTTGTAAACACTCGTGAAATGCGCACCGGCTATGCTGTTTCTGCCTTTTTGAGTGATGGAAAATTAAGATACTTGGCAGATGTCGAAACCGAACACGATATCACCATAACAAGGCTTTATCGCTGGCGTGTACTTGCGATTGGAGCAGATCCAATGGTGGTGTTCGTCGAGAACTGTCATTAAATCACCGTCAAAGAGGCCCCTTACCAAGGACTTCGTGCAAGAAGTCTGGGGCCATATGCGCGTATCTCATCGTTAACTTTAGGTCTGAATGCCCCAGGACTTTCTGCAGAGTGAGTATGTGCCCACCGTTCATAATAAAATGACTGGCGAACGTGTGGCGGCAGATGTGGGTTAGCTGCCCTTTCGGCAGTTTGATGCCTGCCCTTTCGATGGCTTCCCGGAATGCGCTGTAGCAGGACTGGAACGGCAGGTTTTCGGTGATTTCCTCGTACAGCTTCTTTTCCATCGGTACTGAACGATTCTTCCCGCTTTTCGTGGCCGTGTAGGTTACACGGTACGGGGTGAAGGCAGACAGCTTTATCTTTTCCGCTTCTGACCACCTGGCCCCGGTCGCCAGTGCTAACCTGGTAACGTGATACAGGGATGGGTTGCTGGACGCTTTGCATTCTTCCAGGAGCCGGTTGATTTGTTCCTGGTCCAGGAACGCCAGTTCTGTCTCGTCGATCTTGAGCTTTCGCAGCTTGCCCAGCGGGTTTTCACCTTTCCAGTGGCCCTGGCGGTTGAGTTCATTGAATACCGCTGTGAGGTACGCTTGTTCATGAACGCTCCTGGCTCATCACCGGCGTGGCTATCAGAATGATCTGTTTTTGCTCGTCCACTGTTTTGCACTCTGCTACACTGATTTGCACATATTCACTCAGTAACCCCAACTAAGTACTGAGTACTTTTTACTTACTCTATCAGAGTGAGTATGCTTTACTATTTTAAGTTAACTATGATCAGAGACCGAATAATAGAAATCTTCGATGTGCTCGACCTGACCTCTAAGCGGATGGAGGAGCTGACCGGAATCGACCGGTACAAGTGGGGAAACATCAGAGGAAGAAAGCAGAAGGTAAATGAGGACTACCTGGAAGCACTAAACCAGGCGTTCCCTCAGTTCTCATATTGGATCATGACAGGGCAAACCATTCCGGAAGCTGGTCAGATCAGCCCAGAGATGGAAAAGGCCCGTTCAGAGAACAGCCTGAAAACAGGATAGGTTTCTGCCTGGCTGCACGTATCGCCCAAGCTTGGTATGGAGACCGACGAGGGGAACCACAAGAACAAAAGGGCTGGCCGTCGTAGTATGTGGTGGCGGTTTCAGGCTAAGCTGCCGGAGTAGCATAAATAGCAATCAAGTTTAGGAGCTCTACGAATAGGAGAATTCTAACTCTGAGCAAGAGAACCTTGATGTTATCAGAAAGCTAGTTTTGGCATAAATTATTTACAAGATAACCCATAAAGGTAAAAATCATTAAAGAGACGAAAAAAATGAAAAGAAAAGGATATCTGGCCGGATCAATTGTTTTAGTTATTCTTGCTTTTTTTATACCGACTTTATTCGGATGGTTTTCAGGAAACAAAGAGCCCGAGATAATACAGGCAATCCTAAAGCAAGAAGATGATATCAAATGGGCTCTCATTGTTTTTGCGGCAATGCTTTTCGTTTTAAGAAAAGCCGAAAACCACATGGACAATCTTTGGGAGACGACGGTCTCTCCAGTGTTCAAAAATATAAAGAAGTCTCTTGAAGAACATATAAGTAGCGTCCAGAAGCAGGCAACAGACCGTTTTGCAAATGAATTTGAAGAAGCTAGCCGAGTACTAAAATCAAGAAACCTGATTGAAACAATGGAAAACACTGAATCAGAAATTCTTAAAGCATGCATGCCAGAAATTCAGTCAAAAATTTATGGAGATCACACGAAGAGTGATCATAGTCTAACAGCTGCAGTTGAAAAACATCTTGGGAGATACTTCACGTCAAAAGCACCACACAGATCCACTTATAGAAAAATGATTAACATTCTACCAAAAGAAGATGGCTCATTTAGGTGGGATGAAGTTAGTAGCTATAAAATCCATAGCATAGCCCACGACAAAGATTACCCTGACAATGGATTCACAGGTCCAGAAGCTCCCAACCTGTATCCAATACACTATAGATCTAGCGGACTACTACCTTCTATTGACTCAGATCTTTCTTCGCTAGTATTAAAAATAAAGATTGACGGAAAAGAACTTATAGACTCACGAAACCTAATAATACCAAACGATCAGGATACATTTGAACTCGAACAAAACGGCTATAACATGAAAATCAAAAGAGAAAAAAGAAATATACTTATATCTTTTGATTACGACATACCGATAAACAAAGCGTGGACCGACGTTGAAATTGTCGAGCAGTCCATAAGCTCAGATACGTCAATAACGCTACACTCAATATGTCCAACATGCAAAATGGATATAAGCGTCACAGTCCCTGACTCATATGAAATAGGCGAATATGCTCTATCGAACAAGGATAGATGGGAAGTAACAGATGACCCATATTATAGATTAGTTGTAAGAAACGATGGCTGGGTATTTCCAGGCTTAGCTGCACATATCTCTTGGAGAAAGCGCGATTCAACACAACATTAAACAAAAAAAGCTGCCAAGGGCAGCTTTTTTCATGGCTACATTGAAAAATTACTCAGAAGTAACTTTCATAGCTCTCTCCTCATACACACAAGCCGGGATAGGCTTTGTGTGGACCCTTTAGTGTCAAACACTTACGCTTAAATTCTATTTACTCACTACTAAAATTAGCACACAAGGCTTAGTGTTTCCAACCAAGCGAGGGCGCATTTTACAACAGCGAACAAAAAAACACCAGAACTCCCCCTGTAGTCACACCACTCTGCAGGTGTCGCGCTTGCCTGGCATCCCTGCCGGCGGTGAGCCCCGGTCTTCCTGACCAATCGGCTCACTGCCAGTGTACCGTTACACACTGTTACGTTTAGGCGTTTTGTCTTAATCCGGCGTGAGACTTTTCCTACATTTCCCTTTCTGTGATGCCGGTTAATCCGGTTCGATTCGTTCTGCCTGGCCAGTTTGCTCCAGGGTGGTGGGTGATTTTATGGGCTCTACCAGCAGAGGTTGCCGGATTCGGGTTTTGAGTAAGTCCTGGAATGGGTCTGTGTTGGTCAGGCTTGGGTCCAGCCACATGTCGAAGTCTTCCCGGCTGAGCATGAGCGGGATGCTTTTTGGGTGGATGTGGCTAAACCTGGGGTGTGGTGGCAGGGTGATGATGGTGAACGACGGTACCACTTCTTCCTGGAAGTCCCACAGCTCATACAGGCCGGCAAAGGCGATGGCGCTGTCGGCCGGGTGGATGTTGTAGCACTGTTTGTGGCCTTTCTCGCCTGTCCATTCATGGAAGCCACTGGCCGGTATGATGGCCCGCTGGCTGTGAAAGCGTTTTTTCCAGAGTGGGCTGGTACCCAGGCTGTCCGATCGGGCGTTGAAGGTGCTGTACTTTGGCGAGGGGCGGTAGCCGGTGCCGTCTGGTTTGCGTTCTATGAGCAGTGACCAGATGGCGTCCTGCAGGGTGCGGCCCTGGTGGGTTTCGTAAACGATCTGGGCTTTGGCTCCGGGGGCGATGTTGACCCGGGGCTCTATCCGGAGCGGGATGCCGAGTTCATCCAGGAGGCCCTGGACTAAGGGGGCGTCGGATACGTTGAATCGGCCGCACATAAAATAGCGCTCCTAGCTTGAAGACGGGGCTTCTTGCTCATCAGCTGCAGCCAGGATTTCCTTTTGGCGGCATTCGACACGATAAAGGAAACGCTGTATGTCGTCCGGATTAAAATCCTGGCCGATTGGACCAACATTTGAAAAGGCAAGCCTGACAACAATCCTCACCCATACAACAGGGCCACAAGACCAAGCTAGCCAACGCATGTCAGAGTTAAGGTCATTGAGGAAACTATCAATGTTTTCTGTTCGCTCTTCATTCATCACATGCGCAAAGGCCTTTTTGTAGGCATCTTTGCTCTCTTCAGAGAGCTCGGAAGCCTCAAGATCCTGACAAAGCTGATTTACAAACAACTGGGTCAGCAGCGCTTCCTGAGATGCGGCAAGTTCAACCATAAGGCGATGAGCCCGGATACGATAAGCTCTTAACGGGTTCCTCTTCGCCAGCTCAGATAGTGCATTCTCAAACCTTTCTGTAGACAACTGATCTTTATAATCGAAAAGAACATTGGAGATACCCCCAAATGCCTCATCAAGATGCTGCTTAGCTTCTGCAAGCTGTTCGTCTGAAACCTCACCTCCTAGCTGATTTATCTCTTTCGCGATTACCTCAGCCAAGGATTCTCCAGCTTTATCGACCTGGAGCTTATAACCTAACAAAGCTTTCCGAAGATCCATCAATGTATAGAGGGCGTAGCGTGCATCCCTCTTGCTTTCATTCCAGACTTTTAGGAGGTAGGCAGATGCAGCAACTAGGGTTGAGGCAACCAGCGCTTTTTCATTTAGGAGGTCCAAGAGGTAGTCGATCATATAGCTTCCATTCTATTGGCAGTCTGATACAGCGGAGCCGGGAGCGTCTACAACAAGCAAAGAACCTGCCCCAGCAACCCGGTGTCAACGAAGTGACAACGGCACTACGGTTTTATGTGGAGAGCTGTGGAGGACAACTTTCACAAGTCTTTGTTTTACCGGGAATAGTGGTTTTATGTGGTTGTAGTATCATACTACACAAGGCTCTCATAATCCCTTGGTCGCTGGTTCGAGTCCAGCTGGGCCCACCAATAATTTCAACGACTTAGCCTGCTTCCGAGCGGGCTTTGTTGTTTCTGGAGCCGCTATGGGGCACTCCCGGGGCACTGCGTCACCAAATTTCCCCAACCACCCTGTCAGTCTTCTTTACACCCCTAGGGAAGGTCTGAATAACCGTCGATTTTCACCAGCATCCGTTTGAGCCAGCAGAAAACGGAAAATTCAGACGCAACTCTCCATTTATTTGTATGTTTTCTGCCCGTTTCCCGCCATTTTGGCGGAAAATAGGCACACTGGCCCTATGCCAGCAGGTATTTTTCACCGATTAACAGATTACTGAACGCGGCCAACAAGTGCAGCCGGTTGGTGTTTTTCGACAGGCTGCGATAGCGAACCTTGTTGTAGCCGAACACCTGCTTGATGTACCGGAACGGATGTTCCACTTTTGAGCGGATGCTGGCTTTGATTTTCTCGGCTTTCAGCTTGTCAGCATTCAGGGCCTTCCGTGAACCCGGGCGCTTGGCGATGAACCAAGACACATTTTTACGGTGCTTGTGCTCGCCTCGCTTTTGTATGCCGAGGTAGCCGGCATCACCAAAGACTCGGCGCTCTTCACCGTGCAGCAGTTTGCCGGAAGGCACAATGTCATGGACATTGGCAGCAGTGGTGTCGATGCTATGGATAAGGCCCAGTGTGTCGTCGACGCCAATGTGCATCTTCATGCCGAAGTGCCATTCGTTGCCCTTTCGGGTTTGGTGCATCTCCGGATCGCGCTTGCCAGAACTGTTCTTTGTGGAGCTGGGCGCAGAGATGATGGTGGCATCAACAATGCTGCCTTCACGCAGCATCAGGCCGTTTTTCTCCAGGTGCTTGTTCACCTCTTTGAACAGCACCTTGCCGAGACCATGCTGCTCCAGAAAATGACGGAACTTAAGGATCGTTGTTTCGTCTGGCAGACGATCGAGCTTCAGGCCAGCGAACTGGCGCATGGATTCGATCTCGTACAATGCATCTTCCATGGCCGGATCGCTGAGGTTATAGAACAACTGCATGCAGTGAACGCGCAGCATGGCAGACAAAGGATAGGGAGGCCGTCCGTTCTGGCCCTTAGGGTAATAACGGGCTACCTTCTTTTCCAACTGCTTCCACGGAATCAGCTTGTCCATCCGTTCCAGAAAGATCTCGCGGCGGGTTTTGCGCTTTTTGGTCTGGTACTCGGCTTCGGAGAAGGTGATCTGATCCATGGTGGCAACGATCCTGTGCGGTTGACGACGGCCGTATTATCGCTGATTTTGGGGACTTATTCAGAGTCTCCCTAGACTACCTGCCCACAAAATTTACCGTAGTTTCATCACCTTAGAAGGTTGGCCCAGACCTTGCAAATCCCTTGCTAACGTCCCGACACTGACCTTCCCTACCAGGGGCTGGCGCATGTCGGCAAAAGGCGGGGAATCGTGGGGACGCGGAATACCACCAGCAAAGCTGGTTTTAGGGAGATCTTCGAAATGAAAACAAAATACCTATTCCCAAGCGCCATTGCCGCCTTCTGCCTTAGCGCTGGCGCATCCGCGTACACGATCTCGGGCGGCACTGATGTTGGTGGACTGGATGGATTCGTAGGGATGTCGACTACACTGCCTAATTCCGGGAAGACCACCGAAACAAACTGGGCCTCCGGCCTTGCCGGAACCACGCTGACATTTGCCAATAAAACCGAGCCAGCACACTTTTTCCTGACTGAAGAAGATAGCAATGTTGTAGCTTTCGAGCTTTACTCATCGCCATCATACTTTCTGGTAAAAGATGCGACCAAACACGTTCTGTTCCAGAATATATCCAACATGGACTGGGGCGTATTCGACCTGCTGGATTACTTTGGCGCCAATAAGCTGGAGGAACTGCAACTCAGCCACCTGACCGAGTTCAACGGCGGAACCTCCGTCCCCGAACCCGGCACCCTCGCCCTGTTCGGCCTGGGCCTGGCCGGCCTGATCGCCTCACGACGGAAGTTGCACAAGTAACAGAAAGCCTGTGTCGGAAAACCTTACACGTAGTTTCGGCACAGGCTTTAACCCGTTTTAACACCCCGTCACACCAATCCGGACTTATCAAACAACAACATTTATTCCTTTCTTTTACCCTCATTTCAGAAACATTTCTCTACAAAACATCACACCAACCTGCTGATAACTCTCTGACTTCCCGTTACTTTTAGGGCTAGGCCTAGCAGTACGTGGTTCTACCGACATTGATCCGTGTCAAAAATGCCAAAGTCCTCATCGGACAAGCCTAATACACTTGCCACTGAACCAATGTAGCCAAACCCGAGGTCCGCGATGGCGCAGGGTGTCAGGTTTGAATACAACAATAACGAGCGAACGGAGTGTATCAATGGTCCCCTCTCCCCGATTTTCCGTACGGGCAGTGTCCCTAGCAGTTGCAGCAGTTTCCGCCAGCCTTACCATGAACGCCTCGGCGAGCATGGGCAACCTGGGCACCACTTACGGCGTAATGCCCATAGATGTGGCAACCGCCCAGTCGCTGTCCATGTTCAACGACCAGGTCTCTGCCACCTACTACAACCCCGCGTCTCTCACCAAGGACACCCGGGGTGAGCTGACTACCGGCATACTGCACGCCGAGCAGGAGCTGCGTTCAGCCAACCCCAATGCCAACGGCGATGTACTGGCCAACTCCCCCAGCCAGCACGTGCTGATCGGCATGAAAACCAACCTGGGCTCCCTCACCCGCTTCAAGCACCCCATTTACCTGGGCTTTATTGCCGGTGTGGAGAAGTACGGTAAGGAAATGCTGGCGTTCAACTCCCAAACTTCCGAGAACGGCCAGTTCCTGCAATATGGTAAAGAACCGCTGTTCCTGAACGTGGGGGGCGCTACACCTCTGTGGCGCGGCATTTCTGCTGGCCTGTCTGTCCGGGTGACCCTGGATGCTACGGCGCAGCTGGATGCGGTATCCACACTGGGCGGCGAAACCAGCCGCGAACGCCTGGCGGTGAACGCAGAGCCCGCCATGAAGACGATTCTGGGCACCACCGTAGATTTCGGTAGCACCTTCTGCCCGGACAGCGACTGTTTCCTGAACGGCTGGGAAGCGGCCTTTGCTTACCGCACCAAGTCTTCCGCTTCCACCACGGTAGACTCCAACATCATCGTTACCCAGACCATTCCGGACCCGGGCCTTAGCCTGGCGGTTTCCACCATCGACTCCTTCCAGCCGGAAACCTATGTCGCCGGTATGCAGTACGCCGGTGACGGATGGCGCGTAGGTGGTAGCGTGGAGCAGCAGAACTGGTCCGAGCTCGGCGATGCATTTGATAGCGACACCATTCGCATGCAGAACGGCGTGAATGGCCCGAAGATTGAGTTCGACGACATCCTCATTCCGCGTATCGGTGCGGAATATCAGCTCAGCGAACACTTCGCCCTGCGCGGTGGTGTGGCCTATGAAGAATCTCCCCTGAAAACCACCCGCAATCCGGACCTCAACTATCTGGACACCGACAAGATTGTGGTTGGCCTTGGTGTTAGCGCCACCTACGACCGCACCCGCCTGCTGGCTTACCCGGTGCGCCTGGACCTGGGCTACCAGTACCAGCAACTGCAGGAGCGCGATTTCACCCTGGTGGATTACGACGGTAACGAAACCGACGTAACCGCAGACGGCGACGTGCACGTAATCAGCGGCTCCATCACCCTGAAGTTCTGAGGAGAAGCAGGCCATGAAACAATTCAAGACCCTGGCACTGATTCCCGCCATGCTGCTGGCAGCCTGTGGCGGTGACAGTGATACCCAGACCATGAAAGAAAAAACCACGCCGGGCGCGATGGTGTACTCCTTCCCGATGGACGGCCAGAATGATGTCAGCCCGAAAGCGGATATCGTTCTTCGCTTCTCCCATGCCGTAGTGGATGATGAAGCCACCCTGGCTGAAAAGATCAAGGTAGAGTCTGACGGCGCTGCCGTAGCCTTCACCGTTAAGATCATTGATGGCGGCAAAAGCCTCAAGCTGGAACCCGAAACTGCCCTGGCAAGCGGCAGCGACTTCAATGTCAGCTTCAGTGAACCCCTCGCAGCAGAAGGCGGCCGGACTATCAGCACACCAAATGCCGTTGGCGAAGATGGCATACAGTTCAATACCCGTGCCGAGTTCAGTGGCGTTGCAAGCCTGGGCACCACTTCCGACCAGTTCGGTGTAGCCTGGCAGGTGCCGGCTAACGGCAGCGCTTTCCAGGCCATGAACTTCTCCACGTTCCGGCTGGCCATGACTCAACCGGTTCATCCGGAGTGGGAACAACTGGGCGGTAGTATCGAACTGCTGGACCAGAATGGCGAAGCCGTGCCGGCCACCGTGCTGGTAAAAGGTAACCGCATCACCGTCGACCCCTGCGTGGCAGACCGTTGCGGCAGTAAGGAAGACATTCTGGCGGCCGGTGAAACCTACACCCTGAAGCTCAGCAACCTGGCCAGCCTGACCAACAGCGCAGAAGACAACCGCTTCTCCGCTGAATACAGCTACACGCCGCGGGACACAGGCCCGACGGTGATGCTGGAACAGCAAGCTGTGGACTCCAACGGTGGCGCTATTACGTCCGTTCTGAATGACGAAGCGGTAAACGGGGTTGTTCTGAACTCTGTCCTGCAGGGTGTGACCGACTCTTCACAGCAAACGGGCTCCCTGTTTGCCGAGCTGGCGTACGCCCCAAGCTTCGAAGCCGAAGAGGCCCTCCCCCTTCGGATCCCCAAGGGAAGCGTATTGGAAAGCACCAGCCTGAACGTTAAAGTAGGCGGCAAGGTTCAGGTTCTGGACGCTGCTACAGGCGACAAACAACAAACCGGAACCATCAAGGTAACCATGCTGTCGGATGCGTCCGGCTACATGAGCCCAAACCCCTACACCGATGACCTGAACGCTCCGCGACACATCACCCTGTTTATGGATGTATCCATGAACACCCAGGAAGCACAGCCGAATGCTGCGCTGTCCCAGGATCTGATGGGCGTGGAACTTCGGGGTATCGCCCTGGTTCAGGACGGCGTACTGACCATCGACGCCATCGGCATGGTTGAACCCAACCTGCTGGGCCAGGAGTTTACCGACTCCACCATCGCCTTCCAGCTGAAAGCCGCTACCGACGTAAACTCGGCACTGGATGCGGAAGACGACTGGCTGCGTGACCTGGACACCACGCCGCCGCAACTGGTGAGCTGGATGCCGGGCGCGGAAGATGCCATTCCGGCCACCCGCCAGTCCATGCAGCGGCCGGGTGACCCGGTGATTTTGTTCTTTGATGAGCCGCTGGATCCGGCTTCAATTAAGAACGGAGTAACGCTCAGTGCTGACAACACACCGGTAGAGAACCTGAATACTAAACTGGACGGCACGGCTCTGGTGATCAACCCGGAAGGTGGCCTTAAGCATGGGATTGAGTACAGGGTAGATGTAAACGGCATCACTGATCTGGCGGGCAATGTTGCTGCAGTATCACCTCTCAACTTCAAGCTTGACCCGATCGACGATGATAACAGCACTGTGGTGCAGCGGCCTCCGCTGGCCCTGACAACCTACCCAGGGTTCCCCTGTGAGACAAATTTTGAACGCATGAATCTTTTGGAGGGTGCGCTTGGTGAGTGCTATTCGATCAAAGAGCCCGGGCACAACAAAGGTGATGCCCCACTTGAGGTCGACCTCTTACCCGTCAGCACAATGCCCGAGGATCGCCCGATTACTGTGGTGTTCTCCCAGTCCATGAATCCGGAATCTATTCGACTCGGAAAAGACGGCACCTTTATCGTAGAAAAAATTACGGTAAATGAGTCCGGACAACCGAACGAATCCGAAATCGGTAGCGGAGAAATTGTTGAAGGCCGCCTCGAATTCAACAACCAGCAGATTCGATTTTTCCCGAATACGCCATGGCAACCGGGCGAGTTTTATCGCTACACCATGAAATCGGTAGAGGATGATGATGCGAACACATGTGCGCTGGAGACTCCGACTTCCGTATGTGGCGCCAATGGCATCGCACTGAAAACTGACATTCTGGAAGGACTGGATGATGGTGAAGGCGCCAACGGTGCAGACAACATGACCATCTACTTCCAGGGCACCGAGAAGCTTGAGACTGTGTTTACACCACTCAGGAACTTGCCGGTGCGCGATGCCAACGCGAACTTCCTGGTGGACTGCAATACAACCTTCACAGATGGTAGCCGCGTCTTTGACAATAAAGATCCTGATTGCCTGGAACCATTCAAGCATAACGGTTCCAAAGATGCCGGCTATGATCCTTCGGCTAATTCCACAAAACTCAGTGTAATTCACGATCGGGTGGCAGCATCCCTGCTCAAAACAAACGCAACAAACGGCCTACCTCTTCCGCAGCCGGATGCACGAGTCGGGTGCCCTGCAGGGACCGATGGCACTTCAATCTTGCTCAATCCTGGCAACCCACATCCAGACTGCCCAGACGGCAAGTTTATTTATCAAACTTATGCACTGAACACTGAAGTACAGGGCCCGGGCACTTACGATCCGACCCCCGAACAGCCTAACAGTGGTGATGAGATCGAGGGCATACTGGTAGATCTCTACCCAACGCTCCTTACCACCACCTCCATAAGCGTATTCACCCAGCTCAAGATTGGGGCAGAGATATTTGACTGGGAGGCGGGTCTTCTCCTTCAGGAGGAGTCTGTTACCAACACCCAAACGTTGCGTATGCGCTATGCCAAAGACTCTCCTGACTGCACAGGTGATTGCCGAAACTCGCTTATACCTGGAGTAATTGCAGAAGGCGATCAGGGGCAGCCCGTTTTCATCACCAAAGCTGAGCTGCTAATTGATGCGCCAGACATGGAAATCCCGATGGGAGGCACCCACGATCTTTATGGGCGCCCATTTACCCTGGAATTGGAGGGAGACATTACCTTCTTCGATGACGGGCGAATGCAAATCGAGCAGATTAATACCAACTACGTGGGTGATGACAATGAATTGCTGGTCACAGCGGACGCCTTAGGTATAGAAGGGCGGGGCCTCGCAACCATCAGTCTGCCCCTAGAAATCCCGGTAGGGGGCACCTACCTAAACTTCATCTCCAACCCGGTAAAAGACCTGCCGGCCCAATACGAGCAGCAAACCGCTCAGTAAGTTAACCAGGTAATACGGACCCTCCTCAGGCCAGCCTTCGGGCTGGCCTTTTTTGTCAGGCTTTTCGGGTCACATTTGCAAAACCCTTTTCCCATTGCGGTTCGTTTCCTGATAATCTGGTTTCAATTTGAAACCTAAAAACAAGAGTTCCGGAGATTCCTTATGCACAACGGCACCCACTACCGCACCTGCCACCTTTGCGAAGCCATGTGCGGCGTGGCTATCGAGGTTCAGAACGGCAAGGTTGCCGCTATCAAAGGCGACGAAAACGACCCGCTCAGCCGGGGCCATATCTGCCCGAAGGCGGTGGCACTGCAGGACCTGCATGAAGACCCGGAACGGCTGCGCCGGCCGGTTCGCAAAACCGCCACTGGCTGGGAAGAAATGAGCTGGGACGAGGCCTTCGACCTGGTCGCCCGGCGACTGCATGAGGTGCGCAAGGCCCATGGCCGGAACAGTATCGGGGTGTATCTGGGCAACCCCAATGTGCACAACCACGGCGCCGCCATGACCATTACGCCACTGCTGCGGGCTATAGGCAGCCAGAACCGCTTTTCAGCCACCTCGAACGACCAGCTGCCCCATATGCTGGCCAGCCTGGAGATGTTCGGGCACCAGGTGCTGTTCCCCATTCCGGATATCGACCGCACTGACCTGTTTATCTGTATCGGTGGCAACCCCATGGCCTCCAACGGCAGCCTGATGACGGTGCCGGATTTCCGGGGGCGGGTGAAGGAGCTCACGAAACGTGGCGGCAAGCTGGTGGTTATCGACCCGCGCCGCACGGAAACCGCCCGCATTGCCGATGATTTCCATTTTATCCGCCCGGGCACCGATGCCCTGCTGCTGATGGCCATGGTGCACACGCTGTTTGCGGAGAACCTGGTCAGTACCGGCGCGGCTACCGGGCTGGTGAAAGACCAGGACCTGCTGCAACTGGCTGCCCTGAGCTTTACGCCGGAAGCCGTCGCAAGCCATACCGGCATCAGCGCCGACACCATTCGCGGCCTGGCACGGCAGCTTGCCACCACGCCAAGGGCAGCCCTGCACACCCGAATGGGCACCAGCACCCAGGCCTTTGGTGGCACCACCACCTGGCTGGCTTACTGCCTGAATATCCTGACCGGCAAGCTGGATGCCCCAGGCGGGGTGATGTTCACCCAGCCTGCGGTGGACCTGGTAGCGCTGGGCGCACTGGTGGGCCAGGCCGGCCACTTCGGCAACCGTTACAGCCGGGTGCGCAAGTTGCCGGAATTTGGCGGTGAATACCCGTCCAGCACCATGGCCGATGAAATCCTGACCCCGGGCGAGGGGCAAATTCGCGCCTTTGTAACCGTGGCCGGCAATCCGGTGCTGTCGAACCCCAATGGTCAGCGCCTGGATGAAGCCCTGGCCGGGCTGGATTTCATGGTGTCGGTGGATTACTACCTGAATGAAACCACCCGCCATGCCGATGTGATTCTGCCACCCACAGCGGCGCTGGAGCGCAGCCATTACGACCTGATTTTCAGCATGATGGCGGTACGCAACCAGGCCAAGTACAGCGAAGCCCTGTTCGAACCGGCACCGGACAGCCGCCACGACTGGCAGATCAACCTCGAACTGGCCCACCGCCTTGAACGGCAGCGCAAGGGCGGGAAGTTGCCACTGCAGGCGGAACTGGGCTGGCAGGCGTTCAAGAAGCTGGGGCCAGACCCGATCCTGGATGTGCTGCTGCGCACCGGCCCCTACGGCGCCAACCCGGGCCGGGTGGGCGGTGTGATCAAGCCGGTGCTGGACAAGGTGCTCGGCATCCTGCCGGAACGCCACCCCCTCAAAGGCCTGGCGCGGCTCAGCCCGCTGAACCCGCAGTGGCAGCACATGCCCAAGGGGCTGTCACTGTCCGCCCTGAAGAAATCCCCCAGCGGGGTGGACCTTGGCCCGCTGCAGCCCACCCTGCCCCAGCGACTGTTTACCCGGGATGGCAAGATCAACCTGGCGCCGCGCCGCTACCTGGCGGATGTGGAGCGCCTTCAGGCCCTGCTGGACCAGCCTGAAGCCAGCGCCAGCCTGCAGCTTATCGGCCGTCGCCATGTACGCAGCAACAACTCCTGGATGCACAACAGCCAACGGCTGGTGAAAGGCAAAAGCCGCTGTACGGTGATCATGCACCCGGAAGATGCCCAAAACCGCAAGCTCGAAGACGGCGCGCAGGTACAGGTACAGAAAGACGGCAGGGCCGTGGTGCTGCCGCTGGAGGTATCGGAAGATATCATGCCCGGAGTGGTGTCGATTCCCCACGGCTGGGGCCATAGCCGGCCCGGAACAGGGCAGTCCGTTGCCAGCGCCCACGCCGGTGCCAGCATCAACGATATCCTGGATGACACCGAAACCGACCCGGTTTCCGGCACATCGGTACTGAACGGGCAGGCAGTGGAAGTGAAAGTCTGGCAAACTGGCGCCCAAAGCAAACAGGCCTGACCAACCGGGCAGGCCTCGCCATTCATTGATACGAGGTTCAACAATGCCCAGAGGACTGCAACTGTCGTTTATTGTTGTCGGGCTGGTGGTGATCGGGATTCTGCTGTTCTACATCTGGAGGCAATCCCGGGTGCTGAACGAAAACCGGATGCGCCAGAAGAAGGCGGAAGAGTTCCAGGCCAAGCGGCGCGACGAGATGATCGAAAGCATCCGCATTATCGCCCTGGCGGTGGAAGAAGGACAGGTGGAACATTCTGAAGCCTGCCTGCGCCTGAAGGGCCTGCTGGATTACGTGGCCCCGGAACTGCTGGACCAGGCGCCCTACCGGGTGTTTCAGGAAGTGCACGACAAGATCCAGCACATGCCCACCCACCGCGCCCGAAAGGCCACGGATGCCAAGCTGGTTCAGAAGATGGACAAGGAACGCTTCGCGGTAGAACGGCAGCACGCCGAGGATGTGCGCAAGGCGGCTACCGCCATTCGCCATTACCGGTTCGACTGAACCGCAGTTACCGGGCCAGCGGCATCATTCCGGCCATGGCCATGATGCCGTCCCGGTTATGAACCAGCGCATCAAACTGCTGTTCGACTGCTTGCCGGCTCAGGCCCAGTTCTTCAAAAACAGACTGGGACACCGGATCTGCCCGGCCCGGCATCACGCCCCGAGCGGTTAGCAACTGCCGGCCCAGCCAGACAATTCTGGCCAGGTAATGATGAGGGCCGCTGTAGTCGGCATCCGCCTGGTGCCGCACCGCCAGGGTCACTTCATCGGGCATGCCCCAGTTCTCCAACAGGCGGGCGGCGATCTGTTCCCGGCTGAACCCCATCAGCTTCTGCTCCTGGGCCGCTCGGTCACCGGCCGGGTTATCCCCCTGCCACCGCATCAGTTGCTCGTGGTAGGGCGGGAACACCTGCACCAGCACCAGGTCGCCAAAGTTGTGCAGCAAACCGGCCAGGTAGGCCAGCCCGAACAGGGGCCGCTTTGTTCTGGGCATCATCCCCGCGAGGATTCCGGCAGACTGGGCCTGCCAGGTGGCTTGCTGCCAGTAGTCCCGGTAGCCTTCGGGCTGATCCAGTGGCGCTTTGAGGGTACGGCCAAGGGCAAGGCCCATGGCCAGGTTCATCACGGTATCGAAGCCCAGTACCCGGGAGATGGCATCGTGCACCGAGCGCACCTGCCCGGCGGAGGCGTAAAAGGAGGACGAGGCCCAACTCACCACCTGGGCGGCCAGGCCCGGGTCGCTCTCCACTATGTCGACCAGGTCTCCCATGACGGCTTTCGGGTCTGACCGAAGGCGCATGATGCGCTGGGTGGTTTCCGGCAAGGGCGGCAGCTCCAGGGTGTCTTCAAGGCGCTGCAGAATGCGCAGACTGGTGAATTTGCTGGAGGCCGGGAACTGCATGGTCAGACCTCTCCGTACCGGGTGTTTTCGCCGAGCCAGCGGCGCACCAGGGCTTCGGCCACGCCGGGCTGTTTCACCAGCGCCGGCGCCATTTCCTTGACCGGCTCTATCCAGCCCCTGTCTCGCTCGAAATCGGCCAGGCGGAACTGCATCAGCCCGGTCTGGCGGGTGCCCAGCACTTCACCGGGGCCGCGGATTTCCAGGTCTTTCTCGGCGATAAAGAAGCCGTCCTGGCTGTCCCGCAAGGCCTGCAGGCGGGCTTTACCATTGTTCGACAGCGGCGGGTGGTACATGAGTACGCAAAAGCTGGCCTGGTGGCCCCGGCCGACCCGGCCACGCAACTGGTGGAGCTGGGCCAGGCCCAGCCGTTCGGGGTTCTCGATGATAATCAGCGATGCGTTGGGCACATCCACCCCCACCTCGATTACGGTTGTGGCCACCAGCAAGTCCAGCTCGCCGTTCTTGAAGCGTTCCATCACTTCGGCTTTTTCCTGGGCTTTCAGGCGACCATGCACCAAGCCCACTTTAAGATCCGACAAGCGCTCGGAAAGTTCCTGGGCCGTCACTTCGGCTGCCTGGCACTGCAGGGCTTCGGATTCTTCAATCAGTGTACACACCCAGTAGGCCTGGCGCCCCTCCCGGCAGGCGCTCCGTACCCGTTCAATAATATCGTCACGCCGGCTGTCGGGCACTACGATGGTCTCTATGGGTTTACGACCGGGGGGCAGCTCGTCGATCACCGACGTATCCAGGTCAGCATAGGCGCTCATGGCCAGGGTGCGGGGAATGGGTGTGGCGGTCATGATCAGCTGGTGCGGGGCCAGCGAGCCGCCTACGCCTTTTTCCCGCAGGGCGAGGCGCTGGTGAACCCCGAAACGATGCTGCTCATCCACAATCACCAGGGCCAGCCGGTTGAACTTTACTTCATCCTGAAACAGGGCGTGGGTGCCGATGGCTACCCGGGCTTCGCCGCTGGCAACGGCATCCAGGGCCTCCTGCCGGGCCTTGCCTTTGACCTTGCCAGACAACCACGCCAACCGGATGCCCAGGGGCTCCAGCCAGCCCCGGAAATTATTGTAGTGCTGTTCGGCAAGGATTTCCGTGGGCGCCATCAGGGCCACCTGGGCACCGGCTCCGATGGCCTGCAGTGCGGCCAGGGCCGCCACCACGGTTTTACCGGAACCGACATCCCCCTGCACCAGTCGCAACATGGGCAATGGCTGGCTCAGGTCCTGCCGGATTTCCTTCATCACCTGGCGCTGGGCGCCGGTCAGGCTGAAGGGTAATTCTTCCAGAAAACGTTCGGTCAGATCACCGGTGGGCAGCAGGGGTAAGGCCTGCCGCGCCTGTATCTGTTCCCGCACCTGCAGCAGGCTGAGCTGGTGCGCCAGCAACTCTTCCATCACCAGCCGCTGCTGGGCCGGGTGCCGGCCTTCCACCAACTGGGGTACCGGGGCACCGGCCGGGGGCTTGTGGACCAGTTTTACGGCTTCGGTAATGCCCGGCAGCTGGTAGTCCGCCAGCAGTTCCGGTGGCAACCAGTCTTTGATGGGGTAACGGTCCAGGTACTGCAGCGCCTGCTGGCACAGCCCGCGCACCCGGGGCTGCTGTATGCCTTCAGTGAGCGGATACACCGGGGTAAGCGTGGCTTCATCACCCGCCGGCATGGGCGGCGGGCTCACCTGGTATTCGGGGTGGTAAAACTCGTAACCGGCGCGGCCCGGGCGGACTTCACCAAAACAACGTACCCGGGAGCCCTCGGTCAGCTGGTTGCGCTGGGCGGCATTGAAGTGGAAAAACCGCATCACCAGAAAACCGCTGTTGTCCCTCAGGGTGACCTGCAGGCTACGGCGCCGGCCCATCACCAGGTCGGTTTTCATAACCTCCCCTTCCACCACCGCAACATCGCCAATGCGCAGGCTGCCCATGGGGATTACCCGGGTGCGGTCCTCATAGCGGTGAGGAAGGTGGAACAGCAAGTCCTGTACGGAATGGATGCCGAGTTTTGCCAATGTTCCCGCCAGGGCGTTTCCTACGCCCTTGAGCTGGGTAACGGAGATGTCTTCCAGTGACGTCATAGTGGCACTCAGGCGCCCTTGGCAACCGCCGGCGTTTCGGTTTTGGCTTTTTCGATCACCCGGCACTGGCTGGCCGCCAGCGACAGCACATCAATGGCCTTGGGCCGCGGGAAGGTTACCCGCCAGGCCAAAGCTACGGTCCGGAAAGGCACCGGCGCGGCGAACGGGCGAACCGCCAGGATATCTTCGTGGTATTTCATTCCGGTGGCCGCAGACAGCGGCAACACGGTAATACCAAGGCCGGATGCCACCATGTGGCGGATGGTCTCCAGGGAGCTACCTTCGGTCACCAGGTCCGGTTTGTCACCGTCGGCCCGCTTGGTAATGGCATCCACCAGCGGCGGGCAGGATTCCAGTACCTGGTCCCGGAAGCAGTGGCCCGGGCCCAGAAGAAGCAATTGCTCCCGAGACAGTTCGTCTGCGGTTATCTCGTCTTTTGCAGTGAGCGGATGATCCGCCGGCAGCAATACCACGAAGGGTTCGTCGTACAGCGGCATGGTGACCACTTCCGGCTCTTCGAACGGCAAGGCGATGATGATGGCGTCGAGGTCTGAATGGCGAAGCTTCTGGCGCAGGTTGGCGGTGTAGTTCTCTTCGATATACAGCGGCATTTCCGGCGCCGCCCGGCGCAGTTCCGGCAGCAGGTGCGGGAACAGGTAGGGGCCGATGGTGTAGATGGCCCCCACTTTCAGCGGTGAGTTCAGCTGGTTTTTGCCGTCCTGGGCCATGTCTTTGATCACGCCCACCTGGTCCAGCACCCGCTGGGCCTGCTCGATGATGCGCTGCCCGGTTTCGGTTACCCGGATGCTGCTTTTGCTGCGTTCGAACAGGGGAATACCGAGTTCGTCTTCCAGCTTCTTAACCGCCACACTGAGGGTGGGCTGGCTGACGTGACAACGCTCGGCCGCGCGGCCAAAATGCCTTTCCCGGGCAAGCGTAACAACGTATCGTAACTCGGTGAGTGTCATGGTGAGCTCCGGTCGGATCGATCAGGTCGAAGTTTCACATACTTTATCAGCCAAAGCATAAGGATTGAAATTGTCTATGGCAATGACAGATCGCAACCCATCTGCACGAATTCTGGTGGCCGGCTGCGGCAAGCTTGGTGGCGACATTGCCCTGGCCCTGACCGGCGCCGGCCAGGTGTACGGTTTACGCCGCAATCCGGACAAGGTGCCGGCGGGAATTACCGGGATCGGCGCAGACCTCACCCGGCCGGAAACCCTGCAAGGCAAGCTGCCGGACAACCTGGACATTGTGATCTACTGCCTGACACCTTCAAGCTATGACGACCAGGGTTACCACAACGCCTATGTCGCTGGCCTGCAGAACCTGCTGGATGCCATCGGCAACAACCCGCTGACCCGCCTGTTCTTCATCAGCAGCACCAGCGTGTACGCCCAGGACGACGACAGCTGGGTGGACGAAACCAGCCCCGCCGAACCGGACCGGTTTACCGGCCAGCATATTCTGCAGGGCGAGCAAACGGCCCTGAACAGTATTCACCCGGCTACCGTGGTGCGCTTCAGCGGCATATACGGCCCTACCCGCCAGCGGTTCCTGGAAGAAGTTCTGGAAGGCCGGATGAACCCGCAACCACCGGCACCGTTCAGCAACCGGATTCACGAACAGGATGCCGCCGGGGCCATCGCCTACCTGAGCCAGCAGGCGTTGCAGGGCCAGGAGCTGGAAAACCTGTATATCGGCAGCGATTGCGAGCCGGTTCGACTGGATGAGGTGGTGGACTGGGTTCGGCAGCAGGTGCCGTGCAAAGATCCGGTAGAGGGTGCCCGTAAGGGCGGACGTGCGGGGAGTAAGCGGTGTAACAACCAGCGGTTGCTGGCCAGCGGTTTCGAGTTCCGGTACCCCGACTACAAAGCGGGATACCGGGAGATGATCAACAACCTCAGCTGAGCACCATTACCGCTTCCATTTCCACCGGCACGCCTTTCGGCAGCGCTGCCACGCCTACGGCGGCGCGAGCCGGGTACGGCTCCTGGAAGTAGGTGGCCATGATCTCGTTCACCGTGGCGAAGTTGGCCAGGTCGGTCATGTAGATGTTCAGTTTTACGATGTCTTTCAGTTCACCGCCGGAGGCTTCGCAAACGGCCTTCAGGTTCTCGAACACCTGGCGAGTCTTGGCGGCAAAGTCACCGGGCACCACTTCCATGGTTTCCGGGTCCAGGGGAATCTGGCCAGACAGATACACGGTATCTCCGGCCTTTACCGCCTGGGAGTAGGTACCAATCGCCTGCGGGGCGTTTTCGGTCTGGATAACAGATTTATTGGTCATGACCTGCGTTTTCCTCTCGTTCAAAACGCCAATCCTCTCCCTTCAGCGTGGCGACTGTCAACCACGCTAAAGTCGCAGTCAGTGGCGAACCCGGCTGATGTGAGTAACCGCACGGATATTGCGCACCCGGCGCACCACCCGGGCCAGGTGCCGGCGGCCATTCACGTGCACCACCAGGCTGACAATCCCGAACCTGGCGTTCTGGTCTTCCACATTGATGCGTTCGATATTGCCGTCGGCCATGGCCACGGCGTTGGCCACTTCGGCAATCACACCGCGCTGGCGCTCCAGTTCTACCCGCAGCTCTACCGAGAACTCATCGGTGATGTCCTTAGCCCACTTCAGGTGGGTCAGACGGGCGCGCCCTTCGTCGTCTTCCGGCAGGCTGGAGCAGGTGTCGGAGTGGATTACCATCCCGTTGCCGGAATCCATAATACCCACGACCGGGTCACCCGGAATGGGTTTGCAGCAACTGGCAAAGCGTACCAGCATGCCTTCGGTTCCGCGGATGGTCACCGCGCCCTGCTTTTCGGCCGGGGCATTTTCCAGGTTTGCGGTAGTTTCCAGCCCTTCACCACCGCTGACCAGCTGCCGCGCCACCAGGTAAGCCATGCGATTACCCAGGCCGATGTCACTGACCAGGTCATCAAAACTGTTCACCTGGTTATGGCTGACCACGGCCTGGCGCTGGACTTCGGTAATGTCCGAAAGCTTGGCACCAAAGCCTTTCAGGGAACGCTTGAGCAGGGTACGGCCCAGCTCCAGGGATTCTGCCCGCTTGCGGGTTTTCAATACGTGGCGGATGCTGCTGCGGGCCTTGCCGGTTACCACAAAGCTGAGCCAGGCCGGATTGGGCCGGGCGCCCGGTGCAGTAATGACTTCTACCGTCTGGCCGCTTTGCAGGGGCTGGCTCAGAGAGGCCAGGTTGCGGTTAACACGACAGGCCACCGTGGCGTTGCCGATGTCGGTATGGATGGCGTAGGCGAAATCCACCGGCGTTGCCCCGCTGGGCAGTTCCATAATCCGGCCTTTGGGAGTGAACACGTAGATTTCGTCCGGGAACAGGTCGACCTTCACGTGTTCGATGAACTCCATGGAGTCATCGGCCCGCTCGCGCATTTCCATCAGGCCTTTCACCCAGCGGTCTACCCGGGACTGATTAATGCTGGTAACGCCGGATTCTTCGTTCTTGTACATCCAGTGGGCGGCAATACCGTTGTTGGCGATGTGCTCCATTTCCTCGGTACGGATCTGGATTTCAATGTTCACATGCATGCCGAACAAGGTGGTGTGCAGTGACTGGTAGCCGTTCGCCTTGGGCATGGCTATGTAGTCTTTGAAACGGCCCGGCAGGGGCTTGTACAGGCTGTGTACCGCCCCCAGAATGCGGTAGCAGTCGTCTTCGGTATCCGTGATGATGCGGAAGGCATACACATCCATGATTTCATGGAAGGATTTCTGCTTGAACTTCATCTTGTTATAGATGGAGTTCAGGTGTTTTTCCCGCCCCAGAATCCGGCCCGGCAGGCCCCGCTCTTCCAGTTTTTCCTGCAGCTTGCCCCGGATGTCGTCAATAATTTCCTTGTGACTGCCCCGCAGCTTGGCCACCGCCTTGGAGATATACTTCGAACGCATGGGGTACAACGAGGAAAAGCCCAGGTCTTCCAGCTCCGTAGAAATGGAGTGCATCCCCAGGCGGTTGGCGATGGGCGCGTAGATATCGAGGGTTTCAGTGGCGATGCGCTGGCGCTTTTCGTAGGGCATGGGCCCCAGGGTGCGCATGTTGTGCAGGCGGTCTGCCAACTTCACCAGGATCACCCGGATGTCCTTGGCCATGGCCAGGGTCATTTTCTGGAAGTTCTCGGCCTGGGCTTCGGCCCGGGAGCGGAATTCGATCTGGGTCAGTTTCGATACGCCGTCAACCAGTTCGGCCACGTCTTCACCGAACTGTTCGCTCAGGGCGTCTTTCGGGATACCGGTGTCTTCGATAACGTCGTGCAGCATGGCTGCCATCAGGCTCTGATGGTCCAGCCTCAGGTTGGCAAGGATGCCGGCTACGGCCAGGGGGTGGGTGATGTAACGGTCGCCGCTTTTGCGCATCTGCCCTTCGTGGGCCTGTTCGGCGTAATAATAGGCCCGTCGCACCTGATTGATGCGATTGGTATCCAGATACGAGCTAAGCTCTCTGGCCAGGTGTTCAACCGTTGGCTCTACCGACACCGCGCCTCCAATGTTTCTCTGAAAACCGGGGACAAAAAAGCCCGAATGCAGGCATCCGGGCTTTTTTGTTGTCCTTCCGGCGGATTTCTATAGATACACTATAAAACCGCGCGGTCAGATTTCAATGCTTCTTAACGGTTGGCAGTAATTCTACGCACAACCGCAAGCGGGCATTTTAGTCTTCGTCGTCTTCGGTCAGCAGATCGCGAGTCACTTTGCCTTCGGCAATTTCGCGCAGGGCGATAACCGTGGGCTTGTCGTTCTCTTCCGGCACCATCGGCTCAGCACCCTTGGTGGCAATCTGGCGGGCGCGCTTGGTGGCCAGCATAACCAGCTGGAAGCGGTTATCTACGTTTTCCAGACAATCTTCAACGGTAACTCGTGCCATTATCTTCCCCGAACAAAAAGAATCACTGATTTAGCAGACCGCGTAGTTTACTGGCACCGGCTCAATTTGTATACAGTGGAAGCCACTATGCATGCCGGCACGCCAATCAGCTGCGGCCAGACAATCCCGACAGCAGGCTGGCGTGGCGAACTTGCTGCACGCCCATCTTCAGCCGGTGGCTGCGCGCAATCGCCAGGAGATCAGCCAGCGCCACACCGAAATCGTCGTTCACCACCAGGTAATCGAACTCTGCCGCGTGGCGACACTCCTCTTCTGCCTCCGCAAGCCGGCGCTCCACCACGTCTGGCGCATCTGTACCACGGCCAACCAGGCGCTGGCGCAGAACCTCGGCCGACGGCGGAACAATAAAGATGCTCACACATTCAGGAATCAGCCGGCGCACCTGCTCGGCACCCTGCCAGTCGATTTCCAGGATGACGTCCTGCCCGGTGGCCAGGGTTTCCCGCACCCATACTTGCGAAGTGCCATAGTAGTTGCCGAAAACGTCTGCATGTTCCAGGAAGTCACCCCGGGCAATCATCGCCTCGAACTCGTCCCGGCTGACGAAGTGATAGTTCACCCCGTCCTGCTCGCCTTCCCGCATCGGGCGGGTTGTGTGAGACACCGAAACCCCCAGCCGGGAATCCTGGCGGAGCATTTCCGACACAAGGCTGGTTTTACCCGCGCCCGAAGGGGCGGAAATCACAAACAGGGTACCCTGCTCACCGGCCTGACTCATGGCGTGATGACTCCTGAACAACAGTTTGCGGCCACTACGGATGGCCAGAAAGCGGCAAATTATACGGGGTTTGACTTATCTCCGCACCCCGGGTGACTTTCTGCTGATAGTATTGGAACAAATTCCACGTTAGCTGACGGATACCGACATGGACAAACTGCTGATCATCATGGACCCCCAACACAAAGACCAGACCGCACTGACCCGCGGTGTTGAACTGGCCCGGGCAACCGGCGCCAGTGTGGAAGTGGTGGCGTTCGTGCATGACTACCTGGACGCCCTGCCGGGCGATCCGGAGGTACAGAACCGGGCCAAGAAGGCGCTGATGGACCATCGCCAGAAATGGCTGGAACAGATGCTGGCGCTGGCCGACTGCAACGACCTGAAGATCAGCGCACGAACCGTCTGGGAAAAGCAGATTCACCTGTGGGTCATTGCCCAGTGCCAGAAAGAGAAAATCGGCGCCGTGGTCAAAACCGGAAACCGCTCGGAAACCTTCCTGTACACCCCGACGGACTGGCACCTGCTGCGGGAATGCCCGGCGCCGGTGATGCTGGTGGCCGAGCAGAAATGGAACAAGGCCCGGCCGATCCTGGCTGCGGTGGACCTGAGCTCAGATAAAACGGTCAAAAAAGCCCTGAACAACCGGATTATCGACCAGGCCTGGCACCTGGCCAAAGCCCTGGGCACAGAGTTACACCTGGTGCACGCCCTGCATACCTCGGTGATTCTGGCAGACCTGGACATCATCGACCCGGTTGCCCACGCCCGCAAACGGGAGGCGGCACTGAAGCCCCACATTGAACACCTGTGTAACACCTGGCACCTGGCGCCAGAGCAGGTTCATATCGCATCCGGGCCGGCCCAGAAGGTGATCCCCAGCGTGGCCAACAAAATCAAGGCCGACATGATAGTGATCGGCACCACCGGCAAAACCGGCCTGGCCGCCAGGGTGATCGGCAATACCGCCGAGAAGGTACTGACTCATTTGCGGACGGATTTGCTGGCTATCAAACCGGCGGAGTAAAACAAAGTGGGCCGGCTCAACCCGGCCCGTCAATCACTCCAGATTCTGGATCTGCTCCCGCATCTGCTCAATCAGCACCTTTAAGTCCACCGCTGCGCGGGTGACGGCGGCATCGATGCTCTTGCTGCTCAGGGTATTAGCTTCCCGGTTCAGCTCCTGCATCAGGAAGTCCAGGCGCCGGCCGATGGCATCGTCGTTTTGCAGGGTGTCGGTGACTTCACTGATATGGGCATCCAGGCGGTCCAGCTCTTCAGCCACGTCACTTTTCTGGGCCAGCATGACCATCTCCTGGGCCACGCGCTCCGGGTCCAATTCCACCTTGGCTTTCTCAAAGCGATCCCGAAGGTTCTGCTCCTGGGCAGCCAGCAGCTGGGGCATTTTCTCCCGAACTTCCGCCACCAGCTTGCCCATGGTGGTCAGACGCTCCTCGAACAATGGCCGCAGGCGCTCACCTTCCCGTTCACGAACCGTCATCAGCTCCTTGACAGTTTCCGCGAACAGCCCCGCTGCCGCTTCCTTGGCTGCGCTGTAATCCTTCTCCGGCAACGACATCACCCCCGGCCAGCGGAGAATATCCAGTGCGTTGATGTGGGCCGGGTTATCCAGCATACGGTTAATGTGGTTGGCTGCCTCGTTCACCGCCTGGGCCATTTCATCGCTGATCTCGAAGCTCTGCACCTCGCTCTCCACCGACTGCAGGCGCATGGAGATATCCACCTTGCCCCGCTTCAACCCCTGCTTGCGCAACTCCTCCCGAAACCGGTTTTCCAGTTCACGGAAAGCCTCCGGCAGGCGAAAAGACGGCTCCAGATAGCGGTGGTTTACGGTACGGATCTCACAGGTGAGAGTACCCCAGTCACCCCGGGTATCATTGCGGGCAAAAGCAGTCATGCTGCGGATCATAATGGCTCCAGTCATGTTCAACAGAGTTTCGAGTTTAACAGGCAAACGCCCGGAGCAGCGAACCCGACCAAATGCTATACTCGGTGCCCTTTCAAAACGCCCGACCGGCAACAGCCGGACATTCATCTTTAAAAAAACAGGACACACTATGCGACCAAGCGGCAGAACGCCCGAGCAACCCAGAGACGTCCGCATCACCCGCAACTACACCCGCCACGCCGAAGGCTCGGTGCTGGTTGAGTTCGGCGACACCAAGGTTATCTGCACCGCCTCGGTAGAGAACAAAGTACCGCCCTTCCTGCGCGGCGAAGGCAAAGGCTGGATCACCGCCGAATACGGCATGCTGCCCCGCTCCACCGGCAGCCGCATGGGCCGCGAAGCCGCCCGCGGAAAACAAGGTGGCCGCACCGTAGAAATCCAGCGCCTGATCGGCCGCAGCCTGCGCGCCGCGGTAGACCTCGAAGCCCTGGGCGAACACACCATCACAATAGACTGTGATGTCATCCAGGCGGACGGCGGCACCCGCACTGCTGCAATCACCGGTGGCTGCGTGGCCCTGGTAGACGCCCTGAACCACCTGGTAGCGAATAAGCGCCTGAAAAAATCTCCGCTTAAGCAAATGGTCGCCGCCATTTCCGTAGGCGTATTCAAGGGCACCCCGGTGGCCGACCTGGACTACCCGGAAGACTCCGAAGCCGAAACCGACATGAACGTAATCATGACCGATCAGGGCGGGTTCATCGAAATTCAGGGAACTGCCGAAGGCGCACCGTTCGAACAAACAGAGCTGGACGCCATGCTGACGCTGGCAAGGAAAGCGATTAATCAGTTGTTTGAACTGCAGAAAGAAGCCCTGAAAGGCTAACTCAGGAGTCTGGGGTGGCGTTGTGGCAAGCCTTCCCCAGAATTTCGAAGGCCATGGATGGCCTGAGAGAAGCGCACATGGATGTGCTCGTAGCGGTTCTGGGGAAGGCTTGCCACAACGGCGCCCTCCCCCAGATTAAGGATCGGCTTAAAAACCGATTTCGATATCGTAGTCCATGATCACCGGCGCGTGGTCAGAAAACCGCGTACCGTCATCAATCCAGCCATCGCGAATGGTCTTGCGAATCCCCGGCGTCAGCAAATGGTAATCCACCCGGATACCGGCCTTCTTGCGGGAACCCTCGGTCTGCTCCGGCCACCAGGTAAACTGGCTGCTCTGCTTGTTGATCTCACGGAATGCATCAATACAGCCCATCTCATCGAACAAACGATCCAGCCACGCACGCTCATGGGGCAGGAAGCCGGAAAAATCCGTCTTGTGGTAGAGCGGGCTGGCATCCGTTACATGGTGAGCCGTCTGCAAGTTGGCACAGAAGATAAACTGACGACGCTTGCGCAGGGTTTTCTGCATGTGCACGCCAAAGGCTTCCATGAACTCGTCTTTGTGATCGAGAACAGTCAGATCGTCTTCACCAGTCAGCTCTTCTTCGCGGCCCAGGGCACAGGGCGCCAGAACACAGGCTACAGATACCTTGTCGAAGTCGGCCTGGATAAAGCGACCTTCACGGTCCGCCTGCTCGTTGGCAAAGCCGTACATGATGGCTTTCGGGAAGTGGCGGGTATAAATGCCGACACCGCCGTGCTCGTTCAGCTCGCCGTCGATGAAGTAGGCCTCATACCCTTCCGGAATCAGGTTTTTGTCTTCAACTTCGTAGGCACGCATCCGGTGGTCCTGAACACAGACAACATCAGCGTCCTGCTCTGCCAGCCAGTCAAAAAAGCCCTTCTCAACAGCCTGCTCCAAGCCATTGACGCTGATTGATACTACGCGCATACGTGTTCCCTGATTCGGTTTGTGTAGTATGATACCGGTTTTACGCTTTAATTAAAGATCCTATCCCGCCAGAAGCCTTGCCATGCATGACTATCAGCAAAAATTTATCGAATTTGCCATCCAGCGGAACGTTCTGCGTTTTGGAGAGTTCACCCTCAAATCCGGGCGCACCAGTCCGTACTTTTTCAATGCCGGACTGTTCAATACCGGCGACGACCTGCTACAACTAAGCAAAGCCTATGCCGCCGCGATAGAACGCAGTGGACTGGATTATGACATCATTTTCGGGCCTGCCTATAAGGGCATTCCGTTGGCTACGGTTACCGCCATGGCCCTTGCAACAGACGGTAACAGCAAACCTTTTGCCTTTAACCGTAAAGAGAAGAAAGATCACGGTGAAGGCGGTAATATCGTAGGCGCCCCCTTGCAGGGTAAAGTGCTGATTGTGGATGATGTGATCACCGCCGGCACCGCCATCCGGGAGTCCATTGATATTATCCGGGCCGCCGGGGCCGAGCCGGCCGGCGTACTGATTGCCCTGGACCGCCAGGAAAAAGGTAATGGCAAACTCTCGGCCATCCAGGAAGTCGAAAAAGAATTCGGCATTCCAGTCGTCAGCATCATCCGCCTTGAACAGGTACTGGACTACCTGAAGTCCAACCCGGAATTCGCCGGCCATGCGGAGAGCGTAGCCAGCTACCGGGACCGTTACGGAGTCTGATAAATGCAACACCGTGTGATCGCATCGCCGGTTCTCGCCGGTCTTGTCGCCCTGGGGCTTCTGGCCTCTGCCGGCGCGCAGGCGACCATGTATCGTTACACGGACGAAAACGGACAACTGGTGATCGGCAATACCATTCCCCAGGAAGCCACCAAGCGCGGCTATGAGATCCTGAGCGACAACGGCCGGGTTGTGAAAACCATACCCCGGGCGCTGACGGCCGAGGAAATCGCCGCGCGGGAAGCGGCCAGGCAAGCCGAAGAAGAGCGCCAGCGGCAACTCGAGGCCCAGCAAGAGCTGGACCGGCAATTGCTGAAGCGCTTCAGCCATCCGGACCAGGCCATCCGGGCCCTGCGCCGGAAAATCCAGGAAATGAACAGCCTGATCCAGCTCAAACGCGGCAATATCAACGTGATTTCCGGGCAGCTGGATAACGAACAAAGCCGCGCCGCCGATATGGAGCGGGCGGGGCGTGCAATCCCCGAAGCCACGCTGGAGAAAATCCGCAGGCTGGAAGCCCAGATTCGTGAGGTGGAGCGGGAAATCTCAGCCCAGCAGCAAGACATCGAGTCCGTGCGCAAGGCCTACGAGGAAGACGTTCTCAGGCTGGAAGAAATTACCGGGGATAAACGAACCATTCCCCTGAACCCGGAAAGCGAAAATGCCGATCCGGAAACAACAGAGGGCGCTCAATGAGCGCCCTCTGCTTTTTACACTACCGGCCTTAATCAGGCTGAGGCAGTTTCTTTCTTGGCCGCAGGCTTACGCGCCGCAGTTTTGCGGGCAGCCGGCTTCTTGGCGGTGACTGACTTCTTGGCGTCCTGGGCCGCCTCGGCCACATCTTCAGCGGCTTCGGATACGGCATCAGCACTTTCAGCCGCTTCTTTCTCCAGCTTGGCAACCAGCTCAGCTGCGAAGTTACCGAAACGGCCGTTCAGGGAGCGCAGTTGCTCGAACAGGGTTTCGGAGTAGCCGTTATAACGCTTGCGCAGGCTCTTCACGCTGTACTCGCGGGCTTCCGCTTCCAGCTTCTCGGCGTAGTCGAACGGTTTGGAGGCAAGCTTCTTCTGCTGCTCTTCCGCGGCGTTGATGCCCTTCTCTACGATGTCCTGCAGTTGTTCCTGGTAAGATTTGAGTTTACCCATGATGACTCTCCTGACGTTTCAGACGTTCGTGATTTTCCAACTTCGGCCGGCACTACAGCGATCAGCGCAGCCGGCTTCTGGTAACTTTCACGGTCAGGTTACGGGCAAAAATTAGAATGTTCATACTAGAACTGCTCAGGTAATCACCAACGGAAGATTACCCAGCTGGGAACCAGCAGGTCTGAATCGGTATCCTGCACCCAGCCGCCGCCATCGGCAGGCACCAGGTAGTATTCAGGACCGGTTTCCGGCACCACCTTGATCTCCATAAGCTGGCCGTTGACCCGGTACTCGTAGAAGACTTCGTTCTCGCCGGGGCGGATGACAATCTCCGGGCCACCTTCGGGCGGCTGGTAATCGGAAATCACCAGCGGCTCCTGTGGCGTGACCACCGGGACGGCATCCAGGGCCCCCTCATCCTGGGCCACAGCCGGCACACAGAAGCAGCCCAGCAACAGGGCGGAACAGGCGATTCGTTTCATTTTCGTGGTACCCTTTGGTTCATCTTTCTGGCTAGAGTTGCACAAGCCAACCCACGCTTCAATGAGAATCCGGACCCGTTTTGACATGACTGAGAAAAAGACCCCACCCGTGGTTCTGGTAGACGGATCTTCCTACCTGTTCCGTGCCTACCACGCCCTGCCCCCGCTCACCACCAGCAAGAACCATCCCACCGGCGCCATCAAAGGCGTGGCGAGCATGCTGCGGCGGCTGGAGCAGGACTTCCCGGAATCAAAAGTCGTGGTGGTTTTCGATGCCAAGGGCAAAACCTTCCGGCACGACATGTACGAAGAGTACAAAGCCAACCGGCCGCCCATGCCGGAAGACCTGGCCATGCAGATCGAGCCGATCCACAACATCGTACGGGCCATGGGCCTGCCGCTGCTGATTGTGCCCGGGGTAGAAGCCGACGATGTAATCGGCACCCTGGCCCACGAAGCCACCAGCAAGGGCATTGATGTGGTGGTGTCGACCGGCGACAAGGACATGGCCCAGCTGGTGAGCGACCACGTTACCCTGATCAACACCATGACCGAAACCGCCATGGACCGTGACGGCGTAGTGGAGAAGTTCGGCGTAACGCCAGAGCAGATCATCGACTACCTGGCCCTGGTGGGCGACAAGGTGGACAACATCCCGGGCGTGAACAAATGCGGCCCGAAAACCGCCGTGAAATGGCTGCAGGCCTATAACGACCTGGACAACCTGATCGAACACGCCGGCGAAATCAAAGGCAAGATCGGTGAATACCTGCGTGAGGCTATCGACACCCTGCCCCTGAGCCGGGAACTGGCCACCATCCGCCTGGATGTGGAACTGGAGTTCGGGCTGGAAGACCTCACCGAACGGGAGCAGGATGACGACAGCCTGCTGGAACTGTTCAAGGAATACGAATTCCGTAGTTGGATTGCCGAACTGGAGAACGCAGGCTCTGCCAGCGACAAGAAAGCAGCCACCTCCAAGCCGGAGCCGGCCAAGGCCGTAGAGAAGCAGTATTCCGTCATCACCGAGCAGGCCGAGCTCGACAAGTGGCTGGAACGCCTGAAGGCCGCCGACCAGTTCGCCTTCGACACCGAAACCACCAGCCTGCGCTACATGGACGCTGAAATTGTCGGCGTATCCTTTGCCATCGAGCCGGGCGAAGCGGCCTATGTGCCCCTGGGCCACGACTACATGGGTGCACCGGACCAGCTGGACCGTGACGAAGTGCTGGCCCAGTTCAAACCGCTGCTGGAAGACCCGGCGCAGAAGAAGATCGGCCAGAACCTGAAGTACGACAAGAACGTGCTGGCCAACCACAACATCCACCTGGAAGGCATCAGCGACGACACCATGGTGGAGTCTTACGTGCTCAACTCCGTGGCCACCCGCCACGACATGGACAGCCTGGCCCGGGAGTATCTGGGCGAACACACCATCACTTACGAATCCATCGCCGGCAAGGGCGCCAAGCAGCTTACCTTCAACCAGATTGACCTGGAAAAAGCCGGGCCCTACGCCGCCGAAGATGCCGACATCACCCTGCGCCTGCACCAGGCCCTGAGCCCGAAACTGAAAGAAACCGGCAAGCTGGAAGCGGTCTACCGGGACATCGACCTGCCCCTGGTGCCGGTACTGTCACGCATGGAACAGCGGGGCACCCTGATCAGCGCCAGCACCCTGCGCCAGCACAGCCAGGAACTGGCCGAGCGCATGGCAGAGCTGGAGAAGGAAGCCCACGAGGTAGCCGGCGAAAGCTTCAACCTGGGTTCCACCAAGCAGCTACAGGCGATTCTGTACGACAAGTTCGGCCTGCGGGTGATCAAGAAAACCCCGAAGGGCGCGCCCTCCACGGCCGAGCCTGTGCTACAGGAACTGGCCCACGAGCACGAACTGCCCCGGCTGATTGTGGAACATCGCAGCCTGAGCAAGCTCAAGTCCACCTACACCGACACCCTGCCGGAGCTGATTCACCACCGTACCGGTCGGGTGCATACCTCTTACCATCAGGCAGTTACCGCTACCGGTCGCCTGTCGTCTTCTGAACCGAACCTGCAGAACATCCCCATCCGCACCGAAGAAGGCCGTCGCATCCGCCAGGCTTTTATCGCTCCGGAAGGTTACAAGCTGCTGGCAGCGGACTACTCCCAGATTGAGCTGCGCATCATGGCGCACCTGTCTGGTGACAAGGGCCTGCTGACCGCCTTCGAGCATGGCGAGGACATCCACAAAGCCACGGCTGCCGAAGTATTCGGCGTCAGCCTGATTGAAGTCAGCTCCGACCAGCGCCGCAGCGCCAAGGCGATCAACTTCGGGCTGATCTACGGCATGTCGGCCTTTGGCCTGGCCCGCCAGCTGGGCGTGGAAAGAAAGGTGGCGCAGGAATACATCGACCGCTACTTCGAGCGTTACCCCGGCGTGCTGCGTTACATGGATAACATCCGCAAACAGGCCCACGACGATGGCTTCGTGGAAACCCTGTTTGGCCGTCGGCTGTACCTGCCGGAGATCAACGCCCGTAACAAGCAGATGCAACAGGCTGCCGAACGCACCGCCATCAACGCCCCCATGCAGGGCACCGCCGCCGACATCATCAAACGGGCGATGATTGATGTGGATCAGTGGCTGCACGCCGAGCACCAGAATGACGCATGCATGACCATGCAGGTGCACGATGAACTGATCATCGAAGTGCGGGAAGACGCCGTGGAGAAGGTCCGCGAGGGACTGGTGAAACGCATGTCGGCGGCCGCAAAGCTGGACGTACCGCTGCTGGTGGAAGCCGGCGTGGGCGACAACTGGGACCAGGCCCACTAACCCGGCGCTCGCATGGCATAAAATCTGCATGGGCCCCGGTGTCCGGGGTAACACCCGATGCAGTGACATCCATGCGAGGCCTTCCCATGAATTCCGCAACCATTGAACGCAACTGGCTGTTCGATCCTTCCCTGTTAAAACTGGTACACCAGTGCCGGCGCCTGATCCAGTCCGAGTTCGGGGTAAAACTCCACCTTAACGAAGCAGACCTGGCAGAGCACCTGGCTGAATACGCTGCAAAAACCCGATCAACGCACCTGGTGCATACCTGGGAAGCCCTGAAACAACGGGTGCCCGAGTTAAGTGCGGAAACGGAAGAGGAAAGTGTGGCGCCGAGAATGTACCGGGGGCAGCCGATTGCCGAAAGCCAGCAGGTAAAGGGGTCTTCAGAAGGGGAACCCTGCCCCCGGCAGAGGAAAGTGATCTACCGGGGGCAGGTGGTGGGCTGATTCCAGAGGGAATCAGCCCTGAGTTGAGGTCAGCTGATTAGAAGGCTTTGCTGAACTCGATCGCGGCGCTCCAGGCGCTGAGGTCGTATTCGGCCTGGAAGCGGTCATTACCCACGGGGTTAGATGGGTCGCTATGCAGATATACCCGATCATCAACCTTTGCGTTTCCGTCGAAAATCAAAGTTCCTACGGCAGCGTCGATTGTCCAACCGCTTTCAACATCCTGCCATTGCGTGCCCAGTGTCAGCCAGTGACGATCTTGGGATGGAATTCGAGCGGTCACAAACTTATCGTTAACGGGGGATTCGTCAAATGCATATCCCGCTTTGAATGCCCATGCCGGAGTTGCCTGCCAGATACCACCTAAGTTGAACTGCCAGGTATTTTCCCACTTTTCTGTTACATGGTTGATTGGATCAGGAGCGCCCATGGGGCTAAGTCCACCAAGAATCTGTGAAACATTCCCTGAACTGCCTTCCCGGCTAACAATGTCCAGCTCTTCAAAGCGACTCCAGCGAGCATAGGTCGCGCCCGCAAGCAATGTCACATCGTCAGTCAACTTATGACGCGCGCCAAAGGTAATGCTTTCCGGAATTGCCAGTGGAACTTCCACTTTTTCTTCTGCCGAGTCGGGCAGGCCGAGTTGTGTCGGCAGTCCCGAAACTTCAATGTCGCCCTTCAGACTCAAGTCGGTGCCTGTCTGAGCGCTCAGGCCAAATTGGGTGCGGCTCGAAAGCTCATACAAAAAGCCAACCCTGAAAGTCACACCAATGTCATCACCTTCAACATCCGCATATGGTTCCGGGGCGTCAAGCGCACTTTGATAAGCAATTTCCTCAGGTGCGCCTCGTTGAAGGGCAGCACCATAAAACGCCCTGGAAAGATCCTGACTGCGACTTAGGCGCCCTTCTGCATAGATAATGTTCAATCCCAAGCCCATGGATAGGCCTTGCCCGTTGTTCACAGCAATGGAAGGGGTAAAGGCAATGGCAGTCAACTCGGTCTTATCAGCGAAAAAACGGCCGGCAAAGTCGTTTTCATAATCTGCTGCCAATCCATAAGGTGCATGAATACCAAAACCGACATCAATGGAGTTATTGACTTCATGAGTCATGTAAAAATTAGGCAGCACAGCTGGATCGGCAATATCACCACCGTTCCGGTAATCACCACCATCAACTGGCTGACCAATTGCGCCCGTGGCAGTAATACTGGAGGTTTTAGCCTCAGCATCAATATCCAAAACCGCCGCACCAAAAGAAATATTGGTACCAGACAGCTGGCTCATGCCCGCCGGGTTAAACAGCACGGTGGTAGCATTTTCGGGGTTGGCGGCAGCGCCGGCGTTGGCGACGCCCATCTGGCTGGCGCTTTGTTCGTTCAGAGAGAAACCACCGGCCATTACGCTGGCAGGTGCCGCAACAGCGGCCAGGGTAGCAAAGCGGATTGCTTTTACGAGTGCATTGGTATTCTTGTGCATGGTGTCTCCTTATTAGTTTCGCGCGGAGTATACGCAGCACATGGCAACGGCCTCAAATGCCAAAGCTACTGATTCAACAGGCTAACCATCTACGACTTTTGTCTTAAATCAAAGCCCCGGAGCCGGGGCCTTGTACTGCGGAATTAATCGTGCTGGATCGAGAGTTTGTCGACGGTAGAGGACAGCTTGTCAGCCCCCTGGGCATCCGCGCCCAATTTGATCATCAAACGCAGGTCGTTGGCGGAGTCAGCATGGGCCAGCGCATCTTCGTAGGTGATCGATCCTTCAGAGTATAGACGGTACAGGGCCTGGTCGAAGGTCTGCATGCCGGATTCGTTCGACTTCGCCATCAGTTCTTTGAGCTTGTGTACCTCTGCCTTACGGATCAGGTCAGCCACCAGCGGGGTGTTGATCAGCACCTCGATAACGGCCTTCCGACCTTTGCCATCCGGTGTGGGTACCAGCTGCTGGGCCACAATAGCCTTCAGGTTCAGGGACAGGTCCATCCAGATCTGGTTGTGCTGCTCAGGCGGGAAGAACTGGATAATCCGGTCCAGGGCCTGGTTGGCGTTGTTGGCGTGCAGGGTAGCCAGGCACAGGTGGCCGGTTTCGGCGAACTGCACGGAGTATTCCATGGTCTGGCGGGTACGCACCTCACCGATCAGGATAACGTCCGGCGCCTGGCGCAGGGTGTTCTTCAGGGCCACTTCGAAGCTTTCGGTATCAATACCCACTTCCCGCTGGGTAACGATACAGCCCTGGTGCTGGTGCACAAATTCGATCGGGTCTTCGATGGAAATGATATGGCCGCGACTGTTGCGGTTACGGTGCCCCAGCATGGCCGCCAGCGAGGTGGACTTACCGGTACCGGTGGCGCCCACAAACATGATCAGACCCCGCTTGGTCATGGCCAGGTCCTTGACGATTTCCGGCAGCGCCAGGTCGTCAATCTGCGGGATCTTCACTTCGATACGCCGCAGCACCATACCGCACAGGTTGCGCTGGAAGAAGGCGGACACACGGAAACGGCCGATACCCCGGGCGCTGATGGCAAAGTTGCATTCGTGGCTTTCGTCGAATTCGGCGCGCTGCTTGTCATTCATGGCGCCGTACACCAGCTCTCGGGTCTGTTCCGGGGTCAGGGCGTTCTTGGTGACCGGCAGAACCTTGCCGTTCACTTTCATGCTGGGTGGTACGCCTGCTGTAATGAACAGGTCTGAACCACCCTTCTCCACCATCAACCGCAACAGTTTTTCGAATTCCATCTTGCTACCTACTTATCTCAGAAGTTATCCGGCATCTTGGCCTTGGCACGGGCCTGTTCGCGAGAAATGAGACCCTTCTGCAGCAAACGCTCCAGGCACTGGTCCAGGGTCTGCATGCCAATGGAGCCACCGGTCTGGATAGACGAGTACATCTGGGCGATCTTGTCTTCCCGGATCAGGTTCCGGATAGCCGGGGTACCGATCATGATTTCGTGGGCCGCAATCCGGCCGCCACCCATTTTCTTCATCAGGGTCTGGGAGATAACCGCCTGCAGGGATTCCGACAGCATGGAGCGCACCATGGATTTTTCTTCCGCCGGGAATACGTCAACCACCCGGTCAATGGTCTTGGCCGCGGAGGTGGTGTGCAGAGTGCCGAATACCAGGTGGCCGGTTTCGGCGGCGGTCAGGGCCAGGCGGATGGTTTCCAGGTCCCGCAATTCGCCCACCAGGATGATGTCGGGGTCTTCCCGCAGGGCCGAACGCAGGGCTTCGTTGAAGCCCAGGGTGTCCCGGTGCACTTCCCGCTGGTTCACCAGGCACTTCTTGGATTCGTGCACGAATTCGATGGGGTCCTCGATGGTGAGGATGTGCTCGTAGCGGGTGTCGTTGATGTAGTCCATCATCGCCGCCAGGGTGGTGGACTTACCGGAACCGGTGGGGCCGGTGACCAGCACCAGGCCGCGGGGCACCGAGGAGATATCCTTGAAAACCTGGCCCATGCCCAGATCTTCCATGGTCAGAACCTTCGAGGGGATGGTCCGGAACACTGCGCCGGCACCGCGGTTCTGGTTGAAGGCGTTAACCCGGAAACGGGCCACGCCGGGCACCTCGAACGAGAAGTCGGTTTCCAGGAACTCTTCGTAATCCTTACGCTGCTTGTCGTTCATGATGTCGTAGATCAGCCCGTGCACTTCTTTGTGCTCCATAGGCGGAAGGTTGATACGGCGAACATCGCCATCAACACGAATCATCGGGGGCAAACCGGAAGACAGGTGCAAATCCGACGCACCCTGTTTGGCCGAGAAGGCAAGCAGTTCAGTAATATCCATAGGATTCCTCGGAGGGCTTTTTCTTTTAGTCCAGAAGCGGCAAACTCACACTATGAGCAGCATAGCAGACAACATCGGGAGCGTAACCCGACGCATACAAAAAGCAACACTGAAGGCGGGGCGCGACCCCGGCAGTGTGCGCCTGTTGGCAGTCAGCAAGACCCGGCCACCGGAAGACCTGCGCGCCGCATTCGAAGCCGGGCAAAAGGCATTCGGTGAAAACTACCTTCAGGAAGCGCTCGACAAGATCGGTGCGCTGGAGGACCTGGATGGCATCGAATGGCACTTCATCGGGCCTATCCAGTCCAATAAAACCCGGCAGATTGCCGAGTCCTTTGCCTGGGTACACAGCGTGGATCGCCTGAAGATTGCCCGCCGGCTGAGCGAACAGCGGCCGGAGTCTTTGCCGGCCCTGAACATTTGCCTGCAGGTGAACATCAACAACGAAGACAGCAAGTCCGGCTGCACACTGGACGAACTGCCGGAGCTGGTATCGGCAATCAGTGACCTGCCGAACATCAGCCTGCGCGGGCTGATGGCCATTCCGGACCCGGACCAGCCGGAATCGGAGCTGCGGCTGAGTTTCCGAAAGCTGGCCGGCACCCTGAAAAACCTGAAACAGGACCACCCGGACGCCGGCCCGCTGGATACCCTTTCCATGGGCATGTCTGACGACCTGGAACTGGCCATTGCCGAAGGCGCCACCTGGGTTCGGGTGGGCACCACCCTGTTCGGAGCCCGGGCAAAGAAACAGAGCCTGAGCTGATCGGCCCGGTTCCTGCTATCATCCGGATCAACGAATCCATCGACCAAGCCCGGAGTTTACCGTGAGCAACTCATCCACCATTTCCTTTATCGGTGCCGGCAATATGGCCAGCGCCATCATTGGCGGCATGCTTGATAACGGCTACCAGGCCGGGAACATCTGGGTCAGCGCGCCCGACGACAGCCACCTGCAGGCCCTGCGCGACCGCTTCGGCGTAAGCGTGACCACCGACAACCGCCACTGCGCCCAACAGGCCGACATGGTGGTGCTGGCGGTGAAACCCCAGGTGATGGCCGAGGTTTGCCGGGATATCGCCCCGGTGGTTCAGAACACCCGGCCGCTGATGGTGTCTATTGCCGCCGGCCTGGCGTCTGACACCCTGGACGGCTGGCTCGGTGGCGGCCTGCCCCTGGTGCGGGTAATGCCCAATACGCCGTCCCTGGTTGGCAAGGGCGCTGCCGGCCTGTTCGCCAACGCGGCGGTAACAGCCGAACAGAAAACCATGGTGCAGTCGGTATTTGAAAGCATCGGCTCTGCCCTGTGGGTAGACGATGAAGAACAACTGCATGGCGTAACCGCGCTGTCCGGCAGTGGCCCGGCCTATTTCTTCCTGATGCTCGAAGCCCTGGAAGCGGCCGCCACCGAAGCCGGCATTGCCCCGAAAACAGCCCGGGAGCTGGCCATCCAGACCATGGCTGGTGCCGCCGAGATGGCTGCCCGCAGCGAACACGACCCGGCCCAGCTAAAACGCAATGTGATGTCGCCCGGCGGCACCACGGAGCGGGCGATCAATACCTTCGAAGACGGCGGCATGCGAGACCTGGTGCAGAAAGCCTATAATGCCGCCTTCGAACGCTCGCAAGAAATGTCCAAAGAACTGGCAGACAAACAGTAACCGATAACGGAGACACAGCTTCATGCTGGCAGACATTGTCATTACCATCCTGCTGATCGCGTCCACCTTCTACATGACCATCGTGTTGCTGCGCTTTCTGCTGCAACTGGCGCGGGCGGATTTCTACAACCCCATTTCCCAGTTTGTGGTGAAGGCCACCAACCCGCCCCTGCGCCCCCTGCGCCGATTCATTCCCGGCTGGGGCGGCATTGACGGCGCCGCGCTGGTACTGGCCGTCATTATCCAGGCCATCACCTTCTTCCTGATCCTGGTCGCCCTGAACGGTGGCATCCCCGCCATCAACCCCATCACCCTGCTGGTGTGGGCGGTGCTGAACGTGCTCAGCCTGATTGTGAAGATCTACTTCTGGTCAGTTATCGCGGTGGTTGTGGTGAGCTGGATTGCGCCCCAGAGCGGTCACCCGGCTATCCAGCTGGTGGCGCAGATTACCGAGCCGGTAATGCGGCCTGTGCGCAACATGATGCCCTCCATGGGCGGGCTGGACCTGTCTCCGATCATCGTGTTCCTGATCCTGAACGTGATTACTGTGGTGATCGATCACATGAAGGTGGCTGCCGGCCTCGGCTCGATCGGCCTCGGGATGTAAAACAGGCCTCGAAAATACATTTTGTTACACAAAAGTCGGAACGCAGACTTTTTGAGAGCCGGAAGATCAACCTTTTGATTTTCCGGCTTTTTTATTTTGTCATCCCGGGCCTTCCGGCTTGATCCGCGACAGGTTCGGGCGCCAAAAACCGGCAAAGCGGTTATGATTAACGGCATTTAATCTGGGAGCACCCGGAAGTCGCGCAGAAGGATAAACCGATGAAAATGCAGGGAACTCTGTCGCAGCAGGTTGAGGCCTATCATAACTGGAAGAAGGAACTCATCCGGCAGATCGGCCGCTACCGGCTGTGGCTGCAGGACAACGACCTTTTCTCAGAAGACGTCAGCACCCGAATCCGTAACGGCCTGGAGCTGCTCATTGAAGATGAGCTGACCATCGCCTTTGCCGGGGAATACTCCCGGGGCAAGACCGAGCTGATCAATGCCCTGTTCTTCTCCGGCTATGGCCAGCGCATGCTGCCGTCCCAGGCGGGCCGCACCACCATGTGCCCCACTGAACTGTTCTACGACCGCAGCGCCAACCAGAACTACCTGCTGTTGCTGCCGATCGAAACCCGCACCGGCGAGCTCTCCCTGCAGCAACTGCGCAAGCAACCGGAGCACTGGGTCAGGCACGACCTGGACGAGCACGACCCCGAAGTAATGCGAGAAGTGCTGGCCGAAGTTGCCCGCACCAAGAGCGTAACGCCCCAGCAGGCCCGTAAACTCGGGTTCGATGAAGACATGCTGGAGCACGACCGCAGCAACCCCGGCAACGTACTGGTACCAGCCTGGCGTAACGCCCAGATCAGCATTCGCCACCCGCTGTTCGAACGCGGCTTGCGCATTCTCGATACCCCGGGCCTGAACGCCCTGGGTTCCGAGCCGGAGCTGACCATCAGCATGCTGCCCCGGGCCCACGCCATTATCTTTGTGCTCAGTGCCGACACCGGTGTAACCGCCAGCGATATGGCGATCTGGAACGAGCACATCGACACCGAGTACGCCGACCACCGGGCTGGCCGCTTCGCGGTACTGAACAAGATCGACGTACTCTGGGACGACCTGCAGGGCGAGCAAAATACCAACGATGCCATCGAGCGGGTGCGCGGCTACACCGCTGACCACCTGGGCATCCGCCAGCAGGATGTGATTCCGCTGTCTGCCAAGCAGGGCCTGATCAGCCGTGTTCGTAATGACGATGCCCTGTTTAAACGCTCCAACATCGACCAGCTCGAGCAACTGATTGTCCGCCGCATCCTGATGCACAAGGAAGAGCTGATCACCCAGAATCTGATCAACGATCTCCTGGGGATGCTGCAGAACAGCCAGGCGGCCATGCAAATCCGGCTGTCGGCCCTGGAAGAGGAACGCACGGCCTGTACCGGCGCCACCGTAGACAAGGCCTCCATTGCCCGGCTCGCCGAACGGGCCCACAAGGATTACGACTTCTACTACAAGAAGCTGATTACCCTGCGCTCATCCCGGCGGCTGATGGACTCCCAGGGCGAGATGTTGCGCAAGCTGGTGAGCGAGGAACGCTTTGAAACCCATGCCGCGCAGGTGCGGCTGAAAATGTCGAAAAGCTGGACGACCGCGGGCATGAATGCGGCGATGGATCACTTCTTCGAGCTGCTGGAAGCCGACCTGACCAACCTGCTCAGCGAGGGCCACCTGGCGGAAAAAATGGTTGGCGCTATCTACCGCCGCTATAACGAAGACAACCGGGCACGGCACCTGGAGCCAATCCCCCTGCGGGCCGGCCGACATGTGATCGCGGTGCGGGAATTGCGCAAGAAAGCCAGGCGGTTCAGGGTCAGCCCCAAGAACCTGCTGACCGAGCAATCCCTGCTGGTTCGACGGTTCTTCAACGTGATGGTGGGTGAAGCCCGCACCCTGCATGCCCGGGTGCGAGCGGACGTGGAACGCTGGCCCCATGAGGCCCTGCTGCCGATCATGCAGTACTCCATGGAGCAGAAGCAGTTGCTGGAGCACCAGATCCGCCGCCTGCGCGACATGGTGCGAACAGACCGCGACACCCGGAGTGAACGGGAGCGGCTGGACCACACCATTGCCGACCTGCGCAAACAACTGGAGCTGGCCGATGCCATGATGCGGCAAATCCGCAAACCGGCCCCCACCCTGCTGCAGCAGAAGGTGGTCAATATTTCCGGCGCCGTCTGACATACCGGAGCCCGGGCAGCACACCCCCGGGCTCCGGGCTTTGCTCGCCGGCACCGCGCCGGTTGCAGCAACCACCCCCCGCCTTTAAACTGCAGTGCTGGCGCGTTTTTTTCCGCGCACCCCATGGCCTCTGGCCAGAACCTTGTGGACCGGATCAGGAACTCAACACACCCATGCCCGATTCCCTGCCCTCGGATTCCGTTGGCCTTGTCAGCCCGCAGACCATCCATTTTGACGCCCCGATCGACCTGGCTTGCGGCCAGTCCCTCGAGAACTACGACCTGGTGGTGGAAACCTACGGCACCCTGAATGCCGATGCGAGCAACGCGATCCTGATTTGCCATGCCCTGAGCGGGCACCACCATGCCGCCGGCTACCATTCGATGGAAGAGCGCAAACCCGGCTGGTGGGACAGCTGCATTGGCCCCGGCAAACCGATAGATACCAACCGCTTCTTTGTGGTCAGCCTGAACAACCTTGGCGGCTGCCACGGCAGCACCGGGCCCGGTTCCGTCAATCCGTCCACCGGCAAACTCTACGGCCCGGATTTTCCGGTTATTACCGTCGCAGACTGGGTAAAAAGCCAGGCCCGGCTGGCCGATCATCTCGGCATCCAGCAATGGGCGGCGGTTGTGGGCGGCTCCCTGGGCGGCATGCAGGCTTTGCAGTGGAGCCTGGATTTCCCGGAGCGGGTGCGGCATGCGGTGGTGATTGCCTCGACCCCTCGGCTCAGCGCCCAGAACATCGCCTTCAACGAAGTGGCCCGCCAGGCCATCACCTCGGACCGGGAATTCCACGAAGGCCGCTACTACGAACACGACGTTCTACCTCGCCGCGGGCTGATGCTGGCGCGCATGGTCGGCCACATCACCTACCTGTCCGATGCGTCCATGGGTGAGAAATTTGGCCGGGAACTGCGGGAAGAAGCCTACAAGTTCGGCTTCGATGCCGAATTCCAGGTAGAAAGCTACCTGCGCTACCAGGGCGAGCGTTTCTCCGAAAGTTTCGATGCCAACACCTACTTGCTGATGACCCGGGCACTGGACTACTTCGACCCGGCCTACGAACACGGCGGCGACCTGTCAAAAGCCCTGGCACCGGCACAGTGCGAATACCTGGTGCTGTCATTCAGCACCGACTGGCGGTTCTCGCCGGAACGGTCGGAAGAGATGGTGAATGCGATGATCTCCGCCCGCAAAAAAGTCAGCTATGCGGAAATTGATGCGCCCTGGGGCCACGATGCGTTCCTGATCCCGACACCCAGATACACCGACATCTTCACGGCCTACATGGACCGTGTTGCCAGGGAGGTTGGCGCATGAGACCAGACCTCGAAATCATCCAGCAATGGGTTGAACCCGGCCACCACGTGCTGGACCTCGGCTGCGGCGATGGCACGCTGCTTGATTTCCTTCAGCGGGAACGGGGCGCCAGCGGCTTTGGCCTGGAGATCAACCCGGACCGCATCACCACCTGTATGGGCAAGGGGGTGAGCGTTATCGAGCAGAACCTGGATACCCAGGGCCTGGACAACTTCGATGACGGCATGTTCGATGTGGTGTTAATGACCCAGGCCCTGCAAGCCGTTCGCCGGCCAGACAAAGTCATCGAAGAAATGCTGCGGGTAGGCCGGGAAGGTATTGTCACCTTCCCCAACTTTGCCCACTGGCGGCTGCGTTGGGGGCTGGCCCTGAACGGCCGCATGCCCGAATCCAACGCGCTGCCGTATAAGTGGTATAACACGCCCAATATCCGGCTGTGCACCTTCAAGGATTTCGAGGCCCTGTGCCGCCAGAAAGGTATTCGCATCAAGAGCCGGCGGGTGGTCGACGGCCAGCACCAGAACAGCTGGCTGGCCAGGCTGTGGCCGAACCTGCTGGGAGAAATTGCCATCTACCGCATCACACGGGAGAACCCATGATGATCACACGCACTGTTTCAAAACTGGTATTTATGGCCTTTGCCCTGCTGGTAGCCGTTCAGGCCCAGGCCGGGGAGAAAGATTTTGGCGACTACCAGGTTAACTGGAGCGTTTTTCCCAGCACCTTCCTGGACCCGGAAGTTGCCACGGCCAACAAATTGCAGCGCAGCAAGGGCATCGGCATCGTCAACATTTCCATCATGGCCGAGAACGAACACGGCCAGCCTGCGCCTGTGGGTGGCCAGGTTGAAGGCCAGGTGTCCAACGACATCCAGCAGGTAAACTTCCTGGCGTTCCGGCGCATCCAGGAAGGCGATGCGGTGTACTTCATCGCCCAATACCAGTACCGGTCCGGCGACCTGATGACTTTCAACATTACCGCCCGCCCCACCGGCCACCAGCAGGACCTGCCGGTGCGGTTTTCCCACACGCTGTTTAACGACTGAGCCTATGTCACAGAAACTCGTCATCGCCAGTAACAACAAGGGCAAGATTGCCGAACTGACCGACCTGCTCGGCCCACTCGGGCTTGAGCCCGTTGCCCAGGGCGCGCTGGGCGTGGGTGAAGCTGAAGAGCCGGCGGTCACCTTCGTGGAGAACGCCATTCTCAAAGCCCGCCATGCTGCCCGGGAAACCGGTTTGCCCGCACTGGCGGATGACAGCGGGCTGGCAGTGGATGCCCTTGGTGGCCAACCCGGTGTGCGCTCTGCCCGCTATGCCGGCGCCAATGCCTCCGATGCCGACAACGTGCAGGCCCTGCTGACGGCCCTGAAAAACGTACCGGAAGCACAGCGCAGCGCCCAGTTCCACTGTGTGCTGGTATACCTGCGCCACGCCGACGATCCCACGCCGGTTATCTGCCACGGCCGCTGGCCGGGCAGAATCCTGACCAAGGCCCGCGGTGAAGGCGGCTTTGGCTACGATCCGGTGTTCTACGCCCCCGAATTCGACTGCAGCGCCGCCGAGCTGACCCGGGAGCAGAAAGGCAGTGTCAGCCACCGTGGCCGCGCCCTTGCCAGCCTGCTCGAACAGTTAAAGGCGGAGGCCTGACGGCATGACCGCCACCTCCCCCGTGGCGGTCTGCCCGCCCCTGAGCCTGTACATCCACGTACCCTGGTGCGTGCGCAAGTGCCCCTACTGCGATTTCAACTCCCACGCCATCCGGGGCGATATCCCGGAAGCGGCGTACCTGCAGGCCATCCTGGAGGACCTGGAGCCCGACCTTGCCTACCTGCGCAGCCGCCCCATCGAAAGCGTGTTTATCGGTGGCGGCACCCCGTCACTGATGACCGGGGACTTCTACCAGCAGCTGTTTACGGCTTTACGCCAGCGTATGGACTTTAGCGACAGCGCCGAGATTACCCTTGAGGCCAACCCCGGCACCCTGGAAGCCGGCCGCTTTGAGAGCTTTCGGGAAGCCGGCATTAACCGGCTGTCGATCGGTGTGCAGAGCTTCAACCCGGAGCACCTGAAAACGCTGGGCCGTATCCATAATGCCCAGGCCGCCCACGAGGCCATCGAAGCAGCCCGGGCCGCCGGTTTCGACAATTTCAATATCGACCTGATGCACGGCCTGCCAGGCCAGACCCCGGAACAGGCGATAGGCGACTTGCGAGAGGCCCTGAGCCACAACCCTGCGCACTTGTCCTGGTACCAGCTGACCATCGAGCCCAATACCGAGTTCTTCTCCCGGCCGCCACCGCTGCCGGATGACGACCGGCTTTGGGCCATCTACCAGCAGGGCTCGGAGTTTCTGCATGCTGCCGGCTTCACCGACTATGAACTGTCCGCCTGGTCCCGGCCCGGCCGGGAAAGCCGCCATAACCTGAATTACTGGTTGTTCGGCGATTACCTGGCCCTGGGTGCAGGTGCCCACGGCAAGGTCAGCCTGGAAGACGGGCGCATCATTCGTTACTGGAAAACCCGGCAGCCGGACGCCTATCTGAACCGGATCGGCAGCCGCACCTCAGGCACCGAAGCCATCGAGCCGGAGGACCGGGCACTGGAGTTCATGATGAATGCCCTGCGCCTGAAACAGGGAGCTGATGAGCAACTGTTCGGTGAACGAACCGGTTTACCCCTGAGCACGGTTGCGGTACAACTTGGGTCATTAAGAAAACAGAGTTTGTTGACCCCGCACCGGATTCAGGCAACGGAGCAGGGGCAGAGGTATCTGAACAGCCTGCTGGAGCAATTTCTCTGATGGTTACCGTACAGCGTCCACCGTTCCTGCCGGTAAAACCCATGCGTTCGCCCATGAAGGCGTCCCTGGTGCTGGCCGTCGGCCTGTTTCTGGTCATCGCGGTGCTCAACCAGTCCCTGAAAACCGAAGCGGCGCCCCAGGGCATTTTCAGCTTCCAGCTGGCGGCAACGGCTGAACAGAGCGGTGCCATACTGCAGAGTTGGGGGCAGGAGAACCTGGCTTTCGCCGAACTCTCGCTGTGGCTCGGGCTGTTATTCACCGTGGCCTGGCTGGCGTCCCTGCTTCAGCTGACCCGGCACTTTACCCGGGACCGGCCGGGTATCCGGGAACGCAAGGTGGCGCGCTGGGTGCGGGTACTGTTTGTGATTGCCGGGCTGTGTGATGTGGCGGAAAACTCGGTGCTGCTGAATAACCTGGCAACGCCGACCGATGCCATGAGCAGCTCCGCTGCGATCCTGGCGCTGGTAAAGATTACCGGAGTGATGCTGGGTATTGCGGGATTGGTGGTGATCCGGGCGGCGCGCCGGCACCCCCTCAGCCAGCCTGGCTAAGCAGCGTGGCGGAGGAAGTACTGGGGCAGCAGATCAGTTGGTGCGATAGAACAGCAAGTCCCACACACCGTGGCCGAGCTTCTCGCCACGCTTCTCGAACTTGGTGATCGGGCGGTCATCCGGGCGCGGAGAATAGCCACCCTGCTCCTGGGTGTTGGCGAAGCCTTCGGAATCGTTCATCACTTCCAGCATGTGTTCCGCGTAGTTTTCCCAGTCTGTGGCCAGGTGCAGTACACCACCCACCCGCAATTTATGACGGATGCGCTGAATAAACTCGGGCTGGATCAGCCGGCGCTTATGGTGCCTCTTCTTGTGCCACGGATCCGGGAAGAAGATCATCACCCGGTCGAGGGATGCATCCGGCAGGCACAGGTCGATCACATCATTGGCGTCGATGTTGTAGACCCGCACGTTCTCCAGGCCACGGTCTTCCACATCTTTAAGCAGTGCGCCCACGCCCGGCAGATGCACTTCCACGCCGATAAAATCCTGCTCCGGCGCGGCTTCGGCCATATCCGCCAGCGACTTGCCCATACCGAAGCCGATCTCCAGATTCAGCATGTTGTCGCGGCCGAACACCTCGCGGGGGTCGATCATGCCGTTGTCACGGCTCAGGCCGTACTTGGGCCAGCTGCGGTCAAAGGCCTTTTTCTGGCCTTCAGTCATCCGGCCCTGACGCAGTACAAAGCTGCGCACACCACGGCGGGTGGTAATCGGGTTTTCGCCGGAAGTGTCCTTCGGGTCGTTCTGGTCGCTCATCTGTTATCCTCACGCGCCTTCGCGGATGTGTTATCAGGAAATTGCCGACAGTTTAACAGACTCCGCGGGGCCAAACCTGCTCCCGGACAGGTGAAGCTCAGGCTGAAACCACAGGGCCCTGATTCTGCTGGCGATCAAGCTGACGGTAGCCCAGGGCTTCCATAAGATGGTTGCGGGCGATGTCCGGCTCACCGTCCAGGTCTGCCAGGGTGCGGGCCACCCGAAGAATCCGGTGCAGGGCCCGGGCCGAAAGCCCCAACCGCTCCATGGCGGCCGACAACAATTTTTCGCTGCCGGCATCCAGCTGGCAGGACTGGTGCAGCAGATTACCTGCAAGGGCGGCATTCAGGCTCCCCCGCTCCGTTTGCGCCGCCCGGGCTTTCAGCACCCGTTCCCGTACGCTGGCACTGCTTTCTCCTGCTTCACCGGAGCCCAGCAGCACCTCGCCGGTCTGCACGGGCACCTCCACATGCAAGTCAAAGCGGTCCAGCAACGGGCCGGAGATCTTCGAGCGGTATCGCATCACCTGCGCCGGCCCGCACTGGCATTCAATGGTGGGATGGCCGCTGTAGCCGCAGGGGCACGGATTCATGGCGGCAACCACCTGGAACCGGGCAGGAAAGGTTACCTGCCGGGCAGCCCGGCTGATGGCAATCTCGCCGCTTTCCATCGGCTCCCTCAGTACTTCCAGTACCCGCCGCTGAAATTCCGGCAGCTCGTCCAGGAACAATACGCCCCGGTGCGCCAGGGAGATTTCCCCGGTGTCATATACTGTAAAAAGTGAGACAGTGGCAACGAAGAATCATAACGTTAGCCTGTAAAAAGCACATTTTAATGAGACAATATTTTTCTAATTGGTGAGACGAGGCTGAGATGAACGGAAATAGCC
>Ga0208015_1000053_pt1 | contig 84908 bp, 73 predicted proteins | sample 26BtaG_FD_184101 | JGI IMG/M metagenome (GOLD analysis project Ga0208015, IMG submission 184101) | Marine viral communities from Cariaco Basin, Caribbean Sea - 26B_WHOI_OMZ_CsCl (SPAdes) (version 2) | ecosystem: Environmental > Aquatic > Marine > Oceanic | place: Caribbean Sea: Cariaco Basin... | reverse complement strand
AAAGCGTTTGCCATACTCGTCCTCCTATCTTTAGGGGGCATTTTGGTGTCTCTAATTGTTGGAGCATGGCCGAGTATTCAAGAGTTTGGTTTGGGATTTTATACCAGCAATAACTGGGATACAGTCGCAAATGAATACGGTGCATTAGCGCCTATTTACGGCACCTTAGTCACGTCATTTATCGCTATTGTTATCGCGGTTCCAGTCAGTTTCGGTATTGCGATATTTTTAACCGAAATGTGCCCTAAGTTCCTAAAAAAACCACTTGGTATCGCCATTGAGTTGTTGGCTGGTATCCCATCTATCATTTATGGTATGTGGGGACTGTTCGTATTTGCGCCATTCTTTGGTGATCACATTCAGCCATGGTTTATTGAGCACGTCGGCCCTTTGCCTATTATTGGTAAACTGTTTGCAGGTGCGCCTATGGGACTGGGTATGTTTACCGCCTCCCTAGTGCTTGCCATTATGATCATACCGTTCATCGCCGCTACCATGCGCGATGTTTTTTCTGTCGTACCAGATTTACTGAAAGAGTCAGCATATGGCATGGGCGCGACGACTTGGGAAGTCATGTTCAAAATTATCCTGCCTTATACCAAAGCTGGTGTCGTTGGTGGCGTAATTTTGGGTCTTGGTCGTGCATTGGGTGAGACGATGGCAGTTACTTTCTTGATTGGTAATGCGTTTAATATCAGTCCAAGCCTATTCACGTCTGGTGTGACGATTACCTCGGCCTTGGCCAATGAGTTTGCTGAAGCGTCAAGTGAGCTACATCTTGCGTCTTTACTACATCTAGGCTTAATCTTATTTGTCATCACCTTCATTGTGCTGTCTTTAGCAAAACTGATGCTCATGCGCATGGATCACAAAGCAGGTAACCGATAAGTCTGTTACCGATTTATTGAACCTTGATAGATATTGATAAAAGATATGGGAAATAAATATTATGCCTGCTAACAATGCGATCAATGCACCACTACCTACTAAGCCAAACGGCGCTACCCGCTACAATCAAAGCCTGTATAACAAGCGTCGTTTGACCAACAAGTTAGGTCTAGGCTTTGCCATGTCAGCGATGATTTTTGGCTTGTTTTGGTTGTCATGGATTTTGGTGACTTTGTTTGTTGAAGGCTTCCAAGGTATGGTGCAGCTACCAATCTTTACCGCTGATACGCCGCCACCGATGAGTGCAGGCGGTTTACGCAATGCTATTGTTGGTTCGGTCATGTTGGCTTTTTCAGGCTTGTTTATCGGTGCACCTATTGGTCTTATGACAGGTATTTACTTATCTGAGTTTTCTAAAGGCAGTATGCTTGGCAAGGTCACTCGCTTTTTAAATGATATTCTATTGTCAGCGCCATCGATTGTCATCGGTCTATTTATCTATGCACTGATGGTAAAAGGTCAAAGTTTCTCTGGTTGGGCAGGCGCGTTGGCATTGGCATTGATTGTTATTCCGGTGGTCGTGCGTACGACAGAAAACATGCTGAATCTGGTACCTAATAGTCTACGCGAAGCGGCCTATGCGCTAGGTACCCCTAAGTGGAAACTGGTCACTCAGGTCACTGTGAAAGCTGCGCGCGCGGGACTGACCACAGGTGTGCTATTGGCTTTTGCTCGAATCACTGGTGAGACAGCGCCGTTACTATTTACCGCACTTAACAATCAATACTTCAGTACAGATATGGGTCAGCCTATTGCTAACTTACCCAATACCATTTACCAGTTTGCGATGAGTCCTTATGACAACTGGCATACATTGGCTTGGGCGGCAGCATTACTTATCACCGCGTCTGTCCTAGTATTGAATATTTTGGCAAGATTTATCGGTGGTAGAGGTCAGCCCAAATAAGGGCTGAGAGCAGACCAGACTGTAGTACGCTACACGCTAAGCATTTACTTAAACTTATATGAAATTAATTGAGCTAGGTTGAAATATTATGAATGATGTCCTAAGCAACGTCCGTACAAACACGACTGCTGACAACTTTAATACGGCAACAGGCAGCCTATTAAATAGACCCATGTCTACTAGCGCCCAAGCTCAGCAACCAAACACTGCTGATTTTAATAAACAAACGATTCAAGATATTCCTAAAAACATGCCTGCTGCAAAAATGGAAGTTCGAGATCTAAACTTCTATTACGATGACTTTCAGGCATTAAAAAACATCAATATCGATATCGCGGATAAAAAAGTGACCGCTTTTATTGGTCCTTCAGGTTGTGGCAAGTCTACGCTACTGCGTACCTTTAACCGCATGTACGATCTATATCCAGGTATGCGTGCAGAGGGCAATATCAATCTAGATGGCAAAAACATCTTAGGTAAAGACATCGATGTGAATTTACTGCGTGCACAAGTTGGCATGGTTTTTCAGAAGCCAACGCCGTTCCCGATGTCAATCTATGACAATGTTGCCTTTGGCGTACGACTATATGAAAAGTTGAGTAAGGCTGAGCTAGACAATCGCGTGGAGTGGGCTTTGAAAAAATCAGCACTATGGCCAGAAGTAAAAGACAAGCTAAAAGCATCAGGACTGTCGTTATCAGGTGGCCAGCAGCAACGTCTGTGTATCGCTCGTAGTGTGGCGACCAAGCCTGAAGTACTGTTGCTTGATGAGCCGACATCAGCACTGGATCCTATCTCGACGGGTGCTATCGAAGATTTGATCGAAGATCTGAAAAACGACTACACCATCGCTATCGTCACTCATAATATGCAGCAGGCGGCACGCGTATCTGACTACACGGTCTATATGTATTTGGGTGATATGATTGAGATGGGTGAGACCGATCAGATATTCACTAAACCTACCCAAACCGCGACAGAAGACTATATTACAGGTCGTTATGGCTAACATTGATTGAGATTGAAATCGGTACAAGCAGACAAAGCTGATTAGCATGTCATAAGCCGACTTTCTAACTTCACAAGCACACCGCGCTATTAAAATATAGATTCTAGGGAATACCTCTCATGCAAAGTGATAAGCATATCTCCAAAAGTTTTGACCAAGATCTTGATGAAGCCATCCGTTTATTTTTATATATGGGTGATAGCGCGGCTAACCAAGTGGCCAAAGCCATTCACGCTCTGATCGATAAAGATGAAACACTGGCACAAGAAGTCATCGATATGGACTTCGATATCAATCGAATGGAAGTCGAACTCGACGAGCACATTTTATTATTGGTCGCCAAACGCCAGCCAGCTGCCAGTGATTTGCGCTTAGTCATGTCGATCAGTAAAGGTGTGGTTGATTTGGAACGTATCGGCGATGAAGCGGTAAAGATTGCGCGAATGGCCAGTAAAATAGCGGCAGAAGGTAAATCAGCATACGGTTACGCTGAAGTTCAGCATCTGAGCAATCAAGTTCGTCTGATGCTAAACAACTCGCTAGAAGCTTTTAGTCAGTCGAATGCGGAGCAAGCGTTTGAAGTGATGCGTAATGATAGCGCGGTCAATACCGAATATCAGTCAGCCATTCGTGCTTTGATGACCTATATTATGGAAGACTCACGCCACGTATCAAAAGTCATCAATATCATGTGGATATTACGATCGCTTGAGCGTATTGGTGACCATGCACAAAATGTCGCAGAGCTAGTCATTAACTATATCAGTGGGCAGGACGTGCGACATTCAGACTATGCGATGGTCGAAAAAGCGGTGCAAGAAGCCAATGACCGATTGGCTGCTCGTCAAGTTAGTACATTGCCAGCCAATGAGCTTGAAACGTCAGATAGTGATGAAGGCTGATAAGAAAGACATTGATTTTCATCTTATAATAAAAAACGCGCTATAGTAAGCGCGTTTTTTTATAACTACTAAATGTACCTAGTAGAAGGTAAGTAAATTCTAACTTTCTGGTGTCCAACCTTGTGCGCGCTCATAGTCTTCATTGTCTAAGAACTTATCACGTTGCTCTGTTAAAAACTTTTTGGCAGCAGGATCCATCATGCTTAGATGGTTTTCGTTAATAAGCATCGTTTGATGCTCAAGCCATTCTTTCCACGCCTTTTCAGATACGGTCTCTTGCAGCTCTTGACCTTTTTTATTAGGGAAGGGTGGATGCGGCATCTTTGGTAAATCTTGCTTATATTTACGGCAAAACACAGTATTTGCTTGAGGGTTGAAAGTCTCAGTCATAAGGCATTCCTTATTCATTATATTAAGTGGTTAAATCAAATATCATATGAGTCTATGATAACGGTCTTGGTAGATTTAGCAAAGGGTACTAATGTATACCGTCAAGCCTCTATTCATTTGTTATACAGTCTCTGGTAGTTGGTGTATGACAAATATTATCCACGTTCAGCCTTTTTATTTGAATTTTCAAAGCTAGTGATATTTTGATAATGACATTGGCTAAACCAGTAAAGGTCATAGGACAAATAAAAACACCCGCATAAGTAGCGGGTGTTAAATTTATATTAGCAGGTTAGCTTTTATTCAAAAGTACTGATTAGGCAAAGGCTTTTAAGCGAGCACGGCCATTGACCACTGCTTGCTTGACTTGGTTTGGCGCAGTGCCACCTAAATGGTCACGAGCTGCTAATGAGCCTTCTAGCGTTAGATAATCGAAGACATCCTCACCGATAGAATCGCTAAATTTCTGTAGCTGTGCTAATGATAAATCACTTAAATCAACACCTTCTTTGATGCCTAAAGCAACAGCGTTACCAACCACTTCGTGCGCGTCACGGAATGCCACGCCTTGACGTACTAGGTAATCTGCCAAGTCAGTCGCAGTCGCATAGCCTTTCATCGTCGCAGCACGCATACTTTCTTTATTTGGCGTGATGTTTGGTAGCATATCAGCAAATGCTAATAGCGAACCTGTCAACGTATCAACGCAATCAAATAAAGGCTCTTTGTCTTCCTGATTGTCTTTGTTGTAGGCGAGTGGCTGGCTTTTCATTAGGCTCAGCAAAGTCATCAACTGACCAAAGACACGCGCCGCTTTACCGCGTACCAACTCAGGTACGTCAGGATTTTTCTTTTGCGGCATGATCGATGAGCCAGTACAGAAGCGGTCTGGTATCTGCACAAAATTAAACTGTGCTGACATCCAAAGAATAATCTCTTCACTCATACGCGACATATGCATCATCAAGATAGAAGCCGCTGAAGTAAACTCAATCGCGAAGTCACGGTCTGAAACGGCATCGAGCGAGTTTTGGCAAATACCTTCAAAACCTAATAATTCAGCAGTGATGGTACGATCGATTGGGAAAGTCGTACCAGCAAGCGCTGCACTACCAAGTGGCATCTGATTGATACGGCGACGTGCATCGACAAGACGCTCGGTATCGCGATACAACATCTCAAACCATGCCATCACGTGATGCCCAAAGCTAACAGGCTGTGCCGTTTGCAAATGAGTAAAGCCTGGCATGATAGTATCAGTATGTTGCTCAGCCAAATCTAGCAAGCCACTTTGTAAGCGTACTAATAACTCAATAATATTATCAGTCTCTTCGCGCAACCATAGGCGAATATCTGTGGCTACCTGATCGTTACGGCTACGACCAGTATGTAGCTTTTTACCAACGGCACCTATAATATCAGTCAAACGCGACTCTACATTCATATGCACGTCTTCGAGAGCGATCGACCAGTTAAACTCACCTGCTTCAATCTCGCGCAATACTTGCTGCAAGCCGTCAACAATGGTGGCAACTTCATCGGCAGTTAAAATATCACATTCTTTCAGCATCGTTGCATGCGCAATCGAGCCTTGAATATCGTGACGAGCAAAGCGCTGGTCGAAGCCAACAGAGGCAGTAAAGGCAGCAACGAAGCTATCTGTCGCTTCACTGAAGCGCCCGCCCCACATTTGTTGGCCTTGGCTACTAGCAGGCGTAGTCTGCGTTGTGGTACTTGTTATAGGAGCATCTGTGCTAAAATCAGAGCCAGATGAACTTTTACTTGATTCAGGATTACTAGGTTTTGAAGAATTGGCGTTCATATCGGTACAAGACAAGTCAGCAGAATAAGAACTCGAGTATAGCAAATGATGAGGTTGCCTTACTAGCTACACGCTTAGAGTTTTTTATTCCTAAACTCATGGAGATCATGAGGCCTTGGCAGTGGCTGACATATATCTTTTTTTGGTCATTGTTCCTAACGGTAATGGAGCGCCATAGTCTAGCCACTTGGTCAGACGTCATGATTCAGTTTGTACGTAGCTTCACTCAAAACGCTCTGACGGTTATTCCCTCACTGTATTTAGTTGACTATCTACGCCCTGCATTTAAAAACGCCAGTATTCTTAGCGTAAGTATGCGGATTGTACTGTTACTGATGTTTGCTGCTGCAGTTTCGATGGCGTTAGTCACATTATCTATGATTAATTTCGGTTGGCTAACATATGATAGTCGCACGTTTGTATTAAATATCGTGCTCAATACAGTATTGGCGGGTGGTTTTACTACTGTATTTTTGTTATATTTTTTGCGTAGCTACCGTGAGCTTAATGCGCTTAAGTTGTCCTTTGAATATAAATTGACTGCGCAAAATGATCTAATAAAAGCCCGTACGGCCCCGCACTTTTTCTTTAATACTATCAATACACTTGTATCTCTGATTGAATCGAACCCGCCAAAAGCCGCTATCTTATTACAGCACGTCTCTGCATTGTTCCGTGCTAGTTTTAGTGGTACACGCGAGATTAGCTTTGAAGAAGAAGTTGATCTTTGTGAGCATTATTTGGCAATCGAATCTAGTCGTTTAGCAGACAAGCTCGAAGTCAATTGGACGTTACCTGAAGAAGATATCATGTATGACATGGTTATCACTGCACTAACGCTACAAAGCGTGCTAGAGAAAATACTGCTCAATGTGGTAGAGATGACGACAGAAACTATCTGCATTAATATCGAAGTCACGTGGGAACAACACCGAGTTAAAATTATGATTGATGTTGCGCTTCCCAAAAAGACATTAATTATCAATCATGATTTGCGCCAGCATATGAATTTCTATATTCAAGCTGATCGTTTGCGTGCCCATTTTGGTCAAAGTGCTGACATTCAAAGCTCGGTAGCCAGCACTCAAATTATCACCATCATCGACTATCCTCTACAAGACGTCGGTTTATAACTTACTGTTCTTTATTAGCTTTCTCCATTCTTTTACCTTTCAAAAGTCTATATGGCATACTTATTGCATCACTATGTATAGACGTCATAATTTATGCTTGATAAATAATGATTACGAATAAGTAATATCATAACTACCGTGAAACACAATTACACCATATAAAATCTACCTATAGCAGGAGTATATTGTCCGCTATAAAAACTGGTAGCTTTCGTCAGAATTTTATTAAATAATTTAGATTTTATATTCTAAGTGATTGATAATGAGTGCTAATATAGCCGTAATATTATTACATAATTACATAATTACATAATTACATAATTACATAAAATATTAAGTATGTCCTTGGATGGGAGTTTGCATGCGTATCGTAGTTTGTGATGATGAGCCCCTAGCGCGTGAGCGCTTGGTGAGAATTGTACAGGAGTCAGGCCATGAGGTAGTTGCTCAGGCCACAACAGGTGCAGAAGCCATCGTCGCTGTAAAAACCCAGCAGCCAGATATTATATTATTAGATATCCGAATGCCTGAAATGGACGGCGTACGCTGTGCTCAAGAGCTTGCCAAGCTTGAGCATCCACCAGCGATTATATTTGTGACGGCATACGACCATTATGCGATCGCAGCATTAAAAGCCAATGCAATTGGCTATTTGCTGAAACCTGCAAACAAAGATGAGCTACTAGAGGCATTAAACAAAGCAAAGAACCTAAATGCCGCTCAACTAAACGAAATTCGCAAGCTTGAAGACCCGACAGCACGTCCGATACGTGAACATATCGCTGCTCGTACGCATCGCGGTGTTGAACTGATTAAGCTAAAAGATATCTACTATTTTGCAGCAGATCAAAAATACGTCAAAGTGCGTCACAAAGATGGCATGGTATTGATTGATGAAACGCTAAAAGAATTAGAGCAAGAGTTTGATGATCGTCTGTTCCGAGTACATCGCAATGCCATCATCAACCTTAGTTATTTGGACTTTTTAGAAACCCTAGACGCAGGCCAGTATCAGATACGTTTTAAAGGCATTGATGAGACGCTAGCGGTAAGCCGTCGTCACTTACCTGCCTTACGTGATAAAATCCAAAGCATGTAATAGGCTATCCTGATAGCGACCAATCATTCCATATCATCAAACCCTTATTTATGCTTAAATAGGGGTATTTTTTTGCGTCAGCATCTACTATTAATCATTTGAGTCGCCTAAGCTTTGGCAAATTTGCCCTATCGAGTAATATCGATATTATTCAGTATAAAGATGAACAGTACTGACATTGGGAATACAGCCATTATAGTATTAGTATCGAACTTATTGAGGCCCTTTATGAGCAATCCGCAGCAACCTGTTTTGACTACTCTAAATATCGCTACACGTCAAAGTCCTTTAGCCTTATGGCAGGCCGAGCATATTCGCGATCGTTTATTGGCGTTGTATCCCAATCTGACGATTAATTTACTAAAAATTGTCACTAAGGGTGACAAGATTTTGGACACGCCTTTGGCCAAAATCGGTGGTAAAGGATTGTTTGTAAAAGAGCTTGAGCAAGCGCTGTATGACAAGCAAGCCGATATTGCAGTGCACTCGCTAAAAGATGTACCGATGCAGCTTCCCGAAGGCCTCACATTAGGCGTCTACTGTAAACGCGCCTCACCAACAGATGCCTTTGTCTCAAACACTTATAATAGTATTGATGAGCTACCACAAGGTGCAGTCGTTGGGACATCAAGTTTACGTCGTCAATGCCAGATCAAAGCCTATCGTCCTGACCTGCAGATCAAAACATTGCGCGGCAATGTCGGCACTCGTTTGGGCAAGCTAGATGCTGGTGAATACGATGCCATTATTCTGGCAACTAGCGGCTTGCAGCGTATTGAGCTAGACGAGAGAATACGCGGTGAGCTTGATATCGCAGCTTGCTTGCCTGCAGTTGGACAAGGTGCCTTAGCAATCGAATGTCGTGAAGGCGATGAAGAAGTCCTTAAATTACTTGCACCACTCAATGATGACAAAGCCCGTATTCGACTTATCGCTGAGCGTGCTCTGAACCGTCATTTAGAGGGCGGCTGCCAAGTACCGATCGCCGCTTATGCAGTTCTGCAGACAGCTGAAGAAACCAGCGTTAATAATGATAACAATGGTGATAATGGCAATAACGATAGTGGGAATGTGCTGTGGCTACGCGGTCGAGTAGGTCAAGCCGATGGTAGCGAATTGTTGAAGGCAGACAAACGAGCTACGTTGGTTGGGACACAAGCTGAGCAAGAAGCCCAAGCCAATCAATTGGGTATCGATGTTGCAGAAATGCTACTTGCCGATGGCGCAGGCGCTATTTTGTCAGCGATCTATCAGCCTGAGTAGTAAAAGTACAGTCGCTATAGGCTTGATTAATCGCAAGATAGACTGATCTAAGCATCAGCCATTTTTGTAGACTTAAGTCTTTTTCACTCTTTCGTTTTTTGTCATGGTATATCGATGTCATCAATGCCAACTCAATCTACATACATAACTTCTCATAAGAATTGTTCTAATGATAAGTCAAACGTAATGCCGCAAATTGTCATTAATACTCGCCCAGTAGAGCGAGCAGCACCGTTGACGCAGCATTTGCAAGTAGCAGGATTGATAGTGGTTGATATGCCAATGTTGACGCTACGACCACGTCAAACAACTGATCTAGATATTGCATTAATGCATCAGTGGATGGCGGGGGAGTACAAAGCACTTGTTGTCGTAAGTCCAACTGCAGCGGCTTCAGGGCTAGTCGCTTGGCAATCACTCGACCATAAATATGAAGAGCATGAATACAAAGCAGAAGATAGTAGTGACAAGTACAAACAGAATTTACTAGAAGGTTTGTTACTACCTAGCCCTCTAATTGCGGTTGGTGAAGCAACGGCGGCAGAGTTCAGTCAGGTGCGTATAGATACAACAGATTATCAAATACTTCAGCCTGAGACTGCCAATAACGAAGGCATGCTATCAATGCCTGAAATTGATAACTTACAAGCAGGCGATAAATTGCTGATATGGCGCGGGCTTGGTGGTCGACGATTATTGGTTGATACATTACAGGCGCGCGGTGTACATATCGATAGTATTGCTTGGTACGAGCGTACAATGCCTATCGATGCAATGTCTGAGTATCAGCAGTGGCAACAAGCATTTCTTACTCATAGTACTACGTCAGATATTGCCCTACCAAAGCAGTCAAAGCCAATTGTCGTGATCAGCAGTGCGGCGGCTTTTGAGCATTGGTTAAGTATCGTCAATGATGGCCAATCAAAGATAATAAACAAAGAGCAAGATTCTGATGCAGTGGCTGATATAGCACAGCGGCTTTCGCTTACATTAAAAGATTTTTCTTACGTTGTGTTGGGTGAGCGTCTGGCCAATATGGTTGACGCACAGCAGTTGAGCTACTGGCGAGTAGAGGATTTGTCGCCAGATACAATTCTCTCAGCCATTCATTCTAAAATATAATACTTTAAACTTTCCATTTGCTTTAAACATGTTTATCTATACCAATAACGGTACTGCCTTATGTCAATGAATTCTGAGTCCTTATCTAAGGATCCTTCTACTGTTCAGCAGCGTCGGCAAGCAAATATTTTGCTGCTACGGATGCAATGGCTGGTTATCTTATTACTGATCGCTGCATTATTGTGGCTATATATTAGTCAGCAGCGCTTTCAGCATAGTGTCAACGATCGTTTGCAGAGCAATGAGCAAGTAATCAGTCGACTAAACGAAATGGACGATCGTCTATTTGCCATGAGTCAGCAGACGCTGCCGGAGCCTAGAGTTAAGGCCAGTAGCCAAGCGCAGAATCAGTTGGACCTGTTGCGTATCCAAATCAAAGCTGCTGATAGACTGTTGGCGGATAGCAATGACAGTGCGGCGATTGAGTTATTGCGAGGTTTACATTGGCAGTTATCGCAAAGCAGTAATGAGATTGCGCCTGCGTTAACCATCGTTATCAAGCAAAGTTTGCTCAAAGATATTGAGCGTCTGCAGGCACAAAGCTCGCAGCCAAGCCCGTGGCAAATACAAAATCTGGCGATTCAAAATATTCAGGAATTTTTACACAGTCATGAGCGTCTTGGTAGCTACGAAGGTACGGATCTACAGCGTCGAGAGCTGGTAGATGCAGCTACTGAAAATAAACAGCAGCTCAAAGCGAATGATACTTCAGCGACTAGTGATACAAATTTAACGCGTCGTCAGCTCACTATCCATGAAGTCATCATGACGTTGAATCTAGCAAGCCAAGCAAGCAATATGCGTAAGCAAGATCAACTTGTCAGCTATTTGACGCAGGCACGCAAACAGTTAAAAACGTTGGTACCTAAAGCTTCAACTAGCGACAATAAAAAGTCAGCACAAGCTGGTGCGATTGGCATTGTACAAGCAGATAAAAAACGAATCGATGGTCAAAGTAATCTTGAGACAATGAAAGCACCAAGTGACATACCAGAAGTAATTGTATGGCTAAATCAGTTGATTGCTCATGCACCCAAACCAACGCCATTATTGACGACAGAAATCTTAGACAAGCCTCAACGCTAAAGAGAGTTAGTCACAATAGTTAATACAGAAAATATAAAATGTAAGGTAAGTAATGACCCATTCTAATGAAAGCTCAACATCTATATCTGACGCAGCAAACGATCACCGCCCCGAATTACTAGCTCATTATCCTGTTATTCATCATCAGCCGATACAGTGGGGAGAGATGGATGCCTTTAATCATCTTAACAATGTGGTTTACTATCGTTACGCTGAGTCAGCACGCATTAGTTATTTGCATGCGCTAGGTATGTTTGATGGCAGTATGGTCACTGTTTTAGCCCAGTCTAGCTGCCAGTATTTACGCCCAGTCACTTATCCTGACACGTTATTGTTAGGAGTTCGTTGTAAGCGTTTAGGCAATACAAGTATGGCGATGGAATATAGTTACTATAGTATCGTACAAGAGATCATCGTTGCTACGGCAGAGGCTGTGGTAGTGCGTTTGGATAGTGATGGAAAAATTAAATTGCCATGGACAGCAGCAGAGCGTCAACAGCTGCTAGCACTGGAAGCCAAGTTTGGTCATACGCCTGAGCTTTAGATTGGTTTCTATGTGAGTCGACTGTTCATTTCTTGAAAAAACTATCATGAATTAAAAGCTAAAAACAAAAAAAGGCACGCTAACATAATGTCAGCGTGCCTTTTTTATCACTCATTCTGCAACTAATTTCTTAAACAGTTTTTAGTCTTGCTGCGGAGCATGAACAAAGTCAACCACGTTTAGATCAAAACCTGACAATGCAAAAAACTTCATTGGTGATGATAATAAGCGCATATCACGGACACCTAAATGACGTAATATCTGTGCACCAACACCGATACTACGATATGGTTGTTGCGTAATGGTTGATTGCGACTCGTTGTCTGCGGCTTTGTCCAGCGCATCTCCCAAATCAACTGGCTGATTGCTACCAATCCATACCAACACACCGCGATCTGAAGCGCTGATTTCTTCTAGTGCTGACTGTACGCTCCAGCCACTACGGCCAGTCATATCGTTTTTAGCTGCAAACAAATCGCGTAATGGGTGGAAGCCATGCACGCGTACAGTGCTAACGCCTTCGCTGACATCACCTTTTACCAAGGCTAAATGTGTTTCTTCAGCGCCAAACTCACGGAAGCGATGTAGCGTGAAAGTACCGTGTTCGGTTTCAAACGGATGTGACTCAATTTCTTCTACCGTTTGCTCATTAGCGATACGATAATTGATAAGGTCAGCAATGGTGCCTATCTTGATGTCATGCTCTTTTGCAAATATTTCAAGGTCGTCACGGCGCGCCATCGTACCATCTGCATTGATAATCTCTACAATTACCGCTGCAGGCTCTAGACCTGCTAAACGTGCTAAATCACAACCCGCTTCTGTATGACCTGCACGGTGAAGAACACCGCCGTTTTGTGCCATAATTGGAAAAATATGTCCAGGCTGAACGATGTCTTCAGGCTTTGCTGATGAAGATACCGCCGCCTGAATAGTACGTGCACGATCACCAGCAGAAATACCAGTGGTGACGCCTTCAGCCGCTTCAATTGAAACAGTAAAATTGGTGCTAAACTTAGCCTCGTTACGATCTGACATCAGTGGCAGTGCCAATTGCTGGCAACGCGCTTGTGATAAGGTCAAACAAACTAGACCACGCGCGTGAGTAATCATAAAGTTAATATCTTCAGGGCGCACATGGGTCGCTGCCATGATGATATCACCTTCGTTTTCGCGGTCTTCGTCATCCATCAAGATAACCATTTTTCCAGCACGAATGTCTTCGATAATCTCAGGGATTGCATTTAAACTCATAGTAAATCTCAATATTTTATTATTTATAAATAGGTGTCATTTAGAATATAAGGCTCTATCTGCTTATTGTAGCAGTAGATAATACAAAGCGCTGTTACGGTCAAGCAAAGCGCTACTACGGTCAAGCAAATCGCTACTACGGTCAAGCAAATCGCTACTACGGTCAAGTAAATCGCGCTATAAGCAATATAATTTGATATAAAAGTGACTCGCTTAATTGCTTGTATATATCATTATGAGGTTATTTTAACGCTTTTCAGCGTCACGTGCTGCGCCATCTTCCCACTATATCGTTCAGTATGTCAAAAATAGTCATAAATATTATCAATGAACATTAAAACTGACTCATAAATCTGTGCGTTAACTTTTTTATTAACTTAGATTTTACGCGATTACTCATTACTTGCTGCTTGAGTTTTTAGCCAGTCCATAAATTGTTTGCTGTGCTGCTCTCGTTGATTGTCTGCAAACTCATAAAATCTGGTACCAACCAAATTATCTGGTAAGTAGCTTTGAGGATAGTAATGGTTAGGATAGTCGTGCGGGTAAGCATAACCTTTACCATAGCCTTGACTACGCATCAGTTTGGTCACACCATTGCGCAAGTGTAGCGGTACAGGTGAGGCATCTTTTTCAGCCAACGCCATCGCAGCATTGATCGCTTTATAAGTGCTATTGCTTTTGGCGCTGGTCGCTAAATACACCACAACTTGCCCTAAAATAATACGCGCTTCTGGCATACCGATAGATTGCACACTACGCAATGCCGCATCAGCTAGGAGTAAAGCATTAGGATTGGCATTACCGATATCTTCACTGGCCAAAATCACCAAGCGCCGAGCAATAAAATCAGCAGGCTCACCGCCTACCAGCATACGTGCCATCCAATACAATGCCGCATCCGGATCGGAGCCACGGACTGACTTTATCATTGCTGAGATAATATCGTAATGCTGCTCACCATCTTTGTCATATCTTACCAAAGCAGTCTGTGCCACTCGGCTGACCAATTCATCATCGATAATCACTGGCGACTGTTTGGCATCAGCGGTCTGAATGGCTAACTCTAATAAATTTAGCGCTTTTCTAGCATCACCATGAGCCAGCTGACTAATGGTATCTTTTGCTTGTAAGTCGACGGTTAGTTTTTTGAGTATATTGTCTTCTGAGAGGGCTCGTTGCAGCACGGTACTTATCTGCTCAGGTGTTAACGGCTCTAAACGATATACTTGGCAACGTGATAGTAGAGCGTTGTTGACACTAAATGATGGGTTTTCAGTGGTAGCACCAATCAAAGTAATGTCACCAGACTCTACCGCACCCAGAAGTGCATCTTGCTGTGCTTTATTAAAGCGATGAATTTCATCAATGAAGAGCACAGGTGATTCAAACGCCAACGAATCTTTATTATCTAAGACTTCGCGCAACTGTTTGACACCAGTATTTAACGCGGAAAGTGCATGAAAAGGTCGATTGACGGCATCGGCTAACAACATCGCAATGGTTGTTTTGCCAATACCTGCTTCACCGTGCAGGATAATAGATGGCAGATGCCCTTGCTCTACCAAGCGTCGTAGCGGTGCACCAGTTGCCAGCAAATGCTCTTGACCAATGATTTCGGTAAGAGAAGTAGGGCGCATACGCTGAGCAAGTGGGGTATCGGCGTGGAATTTAGGTGGCATAAGACTCTCGATCGGAAAATAAAAAAACTATCTACTAGCTGCAGAGGTAGTAATGGCAAGGTCTTTATAGTTAAATTTAAATAACAGCATACTAGGCTAACTCTACCATTCTCATTGGATTTTAACACTCGTATACGTTTGGCATGATTTTCGCAGCAATTTTATAATGGCAATGAGTATTAGACATCAGCAGTAAAAGTAGGCTAGTTTATAAGTATGGTACTTTTTATAGGTTATACACGCTAGGCTAACGCAAAAATATGTTAATGAAAGCTAACTAAGCGTATAGCTTGTGTCCCGAGCACTTTAGTTTTCATCATTTACCTATATTAACGGCTCTACTATTAACAGTTCTACCGTATCGATGAGAAAAGTTGACCAATCGCGACTGTTAACTATTAAACACTAAAAATGGCTTATCAAATATAAGGTATTGCATTAACGATGTCTGAACCGACTCTTAAACGCTTATTCAATCGTTACTTGCGTAGTGATACGGGCAAGCAGCAGTCACGTTATCTGACAGCTGGCGAGATAGCATTGGCGCATTCAGTATTTGGTGACAGCATCAAACTTGATGAAGTGCAGTTAAAGACAGCGTGGTGGGTATTACAACATTATGCCGTTAGCCCCAATGGCAATATTTACTTTAATTCAGTCGATTGGATTACGGATTTTAGCGAAGCTCCATTGAGTAAACAAAGCTGGCTTATACATGAGCTAACGCACGTATGGCAGATACAGAAAGGCTTAAAGGTTGTACGCGGAGCAATTATCAACCGAAAATACGACTACGTGTTAGAAACAGGTAAATCATTTTTTAAGTATGGTATTGAGCAGCAGGCACGCATGGTTCAAGACTATTTTGTACGTCGTCAGCGTGGTCAGAACTGCCAAGAGTGGGAAACTTGTATTCCATTTTTGACAGAGCAGCCTATTGTTAAGACAGAAAATACTGATGATCCATCAGTCATCTAGTTTTTAAAAAAAACAGTAAGCTTGGTTATGATAAGCATAACCGAGCTATAGAACGATTGAGTTATATAGTAATTGAGATACAGGACAGTTGGATAAATACTGGATAACTGTATTGGATGATTTAACAGTCAGTTGTGTTGCGAAAAATCAAAGAATAATGAACCGTAATTGTAATTTACCCTTTAATAATTTTGCTTTACCAAAGGATATATACTCTCATGTTTAAATTTTTGTCAGTAAAGCCTAATGTTGATACCCGCTACCCACCGACTTTGCTTGTAGCCGCACTGTCAGGAGTATTGTTTTTGACAGGCTGTCAGCAGTCTGACACATCGCCTGTAGCTGATGACAGTCAAACCAGTGAAAAAACAAGCGTAGAAGACAGTAAGCCTATGCCAAAAAGTGACTCAGCTGCGGCGCGCATAAAACAATTTCAGCCTATATATGTCGCACAAGCACAGAGTTTACAGAGACGATTGCAAGCAGAATATGAGTCATTGCAAGCGGCAGATGCGTCAGACAGTGAGGAACTATTATTATTGAATGCTAATAATAGTGAGAATACAGATAGTAATAACGAAGTAGCGACCGATAATACCGCTCCTAACGCGAATACTACTGCTACCAGTTCTGAAGAAGTGGCGTCATCAAATATCGATATCGACCCGATAGACAATAATACGAATGTAGATGCAGAGATTGATGTCAATACTAGCACTGAAGTTGGTGAGCGCGATTTAACGGTGCTAAAACGTATCAGTCTTGAGCCGCGCAAACCTATTATGTTGACCGAGGACCAAATTATAGAACGCTATCAGCAAACTATGGATGCCTTATATCAACCGGTGACAACATCGCTGAGCGCAGAGGATTCTGATACATTAATCAATGTGGCGACCTTGGTGCCGCAGTTATTTGAGCATGCAGAGATTGCTGGTAGAGTAAGTGCAAAAAGTCCGGCACTTGCCCGTTTGATCATTCAGCATCAGGTATGGGAACAAATAGAAGCCCAACAAGTGGTTGATATGCAGCAAATGAAGCAGAAGCAGCAACAAGAGTTTGAAGCTTTGATGGCTAAATTTAATGAAACTATTGAAGGATACGATGAGCAGATTGCCAAATATGAGCAAACGTTAAAAGAGTTCCAGTAAATGACTATATCTTTATGAACTTATTTAGTTAGTCATTTCTCATAAAACAATCGATATCAAATAACGAGAGTTAAGACAATAAAAAATCCCGCACGATGGCGGGATTTTTTATTGGATAACGATTATTTTTGCTTACTTGCGATCTTCAACTTTTACAAAATCACGGCGCGTTTCACCAGTGTATAACTGACGTGGACGACCGATTTTGAACGGTGCACTGTGCATTTCTAACCAATGGCTGATCCAACCTGAAGTACGAGCCAATGCAAAGATTACGGTAAACATAGACGTTGGGATACCGATAGCTTTCAAAATGATACCAGAGTAGAAATCAACGTTTGGATATAGGTTACGCTCGATGAAGAACGGATCTTCTAACGCAATTTTCTCTAGTGCCATCGCCAATTCAAGCTTAGGATCGTTGATACCTAGTGCTTCTAGTACTTCATCACAAGTCTCTTTCATTACTTGAGCGCGTGGATCGAAGTTTTTGTAAACACGGTGACCAAAGCCCATTAGCTTCACTTCACGGCTCTTCACTTTTTCCATAAATTCAGGCACGTTCTCAACAGTACCGATTTCGTCTAGCATCTCAAGAACAGCTTCGTTCGCGCCGCCATGTGATGGTCCCCAAAGGGCTGCGATACCAGCAGCGATACATGCATAAGGGTTTGCGCCAGTAGAACCAGCTAAACGTACCGTTGACGTAGAAGCGTTTTGCTCATGGTCAGCATGCAAAGTAAAGATTTTGTCCATTGCGCGAGTGATAACGTCGTTTTTCTCGTAGTCTACGTCAGCAGGCGTTGCAAACATCATGTATAAGAAGTTTTCTGCGTAGTTAAAGTCATTACGCGGATACATGAACGGTTCGCCCTGTGAGTATTTATAACTCATCGCAGCAAGCGTAGGCATCTTAGCAATCAGACGAATAGCTGTGATTTCGCGATGTTCTTCATTGCTCACGTCTAGGTCTTCATGATAGAACGCTGATAAAGCACCAACGACACCAACCATGATAGCCATTGGATGTGCGTCACGGCGGAAGCCTTCAAAGAATTTACGCAATTGATCATGAACAGCAGTGTGCTCGCGGATTTTTTCAAAAAAGTCTGCTTTTTGCTCAGCAGTAGGTAGGTCACCATGTAAAAGTGCATAAGCAACTTCTAGGTATTCAGCGTTGTTCGCTAGCTCGTCGATAGGGTAGCCGCGGTGTAATAACTCGCCTTTGCCACCATCAATATAAGTAATCTTTGATTCAACAGGAGCAGTTACTTTAAAACCAGGGTCATAAGACCAAAATCCTGATTCTTGTAAAGCAGCAATATCGATAACTGGGCGCCCTAAAGTACCTTTAATAATAGGAAGTTCGTATTCTTCACCATTCACGGTTAGTTTGGCATTAGTATCAGCCATAAATTGCTCTCCATTGGTTTGACTTGTTAGAATAAATTACTACAGACGCATACCCTCGCGTCATTGTCGGTTGAACGGTAAAAGTGCATTCAACTCATTTAGTACGCAGGGTATATTAGCAGCAATTCTTGATGATTTGAAAAAACTTTTATGGACCATGTGTCCAATTGGCGCGGTGTGGCGGTAGTTATTCGCTGTAATTTTTGTATCAAAATATGTCTGTCAGGTTATTTTGCTTAAAATTCCTCTGTTTTTGAGCAAGTTTATAGCAGCATTACCGAAGCAATATTTTGGGTTTTTAAATATATTTTAGAGACAAAACTTATAAATAATGACACCAAAAACTGGCAGACTATGCCTAGTAAGCGGATTAAAGTTTGTCATAACAATCCCTGTCAAAACTAGCATTATTCTTATCCATTCATTTATTGATTAAATATGTATATATTCTTACTGAATGGATAAATTTGTAATTATTGCTCAGGCATTTTATAATTGTAGGAATTAACTGGCACTAGCTTTGCGCGAATTAATAAATGACCATGTTATAGTGTCGTTCAGAGCGTCTTCTATTCATGCTTATTTACGATTGTCTGGTGTTACGATAGACCAAACCGCATTCTATGGTTTGAACTTTCTTCTTAACCAATCTTTTTTATTTGTTTAGCACAAGATTTCAAGTGCCTAATATAAGGTCTGCTCTGATATAGAAGACATAGTAACGTTGTCTTACTATTCATACGACCTCTAAAATAGACTGGTTAGTCGATGTTACTCATGTTTATTTTCTTTGTTGTATAATAGATAGGTTGTTTGATAGGCCTGTCGATTCGACAAGCGACATTGAACAGTCTATCAATACCTTTATATACATAATCCTTTCTTCATATTTAGCGCAAACTAAACGAAGTCAGCTAGCTCTTCCTTACTTTATTCGTCTCGTGTGTTGCTCAATGCTCAATTGGCACTATTTATGTCAGGCGTTGATAGCAGATACAGGAGTATAACCGCAAAAGGATGCCCGCTGTGAAAAGCAACCGACCTATTGATCTGCCTTTAAGCCAAGTGATTAGCGTTAATCGCTCACCGATCGCGATCGCCTCTATCTTGCATCGTATCTCTGGCATTATTTTATTTTTACTGATTCCTGTCATGTTATGGATACTACAGAACTCATTGGCATCGCCTGAGAGTTTTGCGACCGTATTTGACAATGTACTTGTGCGCTTTTTGGCATGGATATTTGTTGCCGCCATTGCATATCATTTTGTAATGGGTATCAAACATTTATTTGCTGATATGGGCATGAACGAAGAGCTAAAATCTGGCCGCACTGCCTCTATGGTCAGTTTTGTGATTGCAGCGATTTTAGTTGTCGCGTCATTTGTATGGGTGATGTTCTAATGATAAAAAATGATTCAGGAATCAAAAGTGCTACTGGTCTGACAGGTTCAGGCTCACGTGATTGGATTATTCAGCGTATTAGTGCTGTTGTTTTAGCCGTTTATAGTGTGGTGTTGCTGGGCTTCTTTTTGACCCATGGCGATGTCACTTTTGTTGAATGGTCATCATTTATGACCAGCCTACCGATGCGTCTATTCAGCTTGGTTGCAGTACTTGCACTAGCTGGTCATGCTTGGGTTGGGATGTGGACAGTATTTACTGACTATATTACAACAGGCAAACTGGGCTCAAGCGCAGCAGGTTTACGTTTAGTACTACAGTCATTGATGATTATCGCTATTTTAGTATTTCTATTTTGGGGCATCATGATTTTTTGGGGTAACGGTTTCGGTATCGCTGCCGTTTAACCATCTCATAAAAAGCTCTGATATCTATATATAACGACGGATGCATCCAACTAATACATTAGTTGGCAAAGTATTTTAGAGTAATCCGTTGATAGCCAAGAATAGTCATAGCATTGGACTAGCATTACTGATCAGCTAATCTGATTATAGTTGAGTATGCTTAGTTCAGTATAACGATAGATATGCAAATTAAGTGGTTAACGACTATTAATACTCTTTATTTTATAAGCTTAGAAATGGCCAAATAGTAAGCCTTTATAGCTATAGAGATGTCTTAAACAGTCTTTGATTTACTTTTACGCATTAACAGGCATTAGGAAAACCGTAATGGCAACTAGACAAGACAATACCATTAGTAATATCAAGACCCTAAACTACGATGCAGTTATCGTTGGTGGCGGCGGCTCAGGTATGCGTGCTTCATTGCATTTAGCGGAAGCAGGCATGAAGGTTGCAGTCCTTACCAAAGTATTCCCAACGCGTTCGCACACAGTTGCCGCTCAGGGTGGTATCGGTGCAAGTTTGGGTAACATGAGCAATGATAACTGGCACTTCCACTTCTATGATACCGTTAAAGGATCAGATTGGTTAGGTGACCAAGACGCTATCGAATATATGTGCCGTGAAGCGCCAAAAGTAGTCTATGAGCTTGAGCACATGGGCATGCCGTTTGACCGTAACGAAGACGGTACGATTTATCAGCGTCCGTTCGGTGGTCATACTTCTAACTATGGCGAAAAAGCAGTACAACGTGCTTGTGCCGCTGCTGACCGTACAGGTCATGCACTACTACATACGCTATATCAGAAAAACCTAGAGCAAGGTACTGAGTTCTTTATCGAGTGGATCGCGCTTGATTTGATCAAAGACGAAGCTGGTAACATCAACGGTGTCGTCGCGCTTGAGCAAGAGACGGGTACGATTGCAGTATTCCAATCACCAATTACTGTCCTAGCGACAGGTGGTGCTGGTCGTATCTTTGCAGCTTCTACCAATGCTTATATCAATACTGGTGACGGTATTGGCATGGCAGTACGTGCTGGTATTCCATTACAAGACATGGAGTTCTGGCAATTCCACCCAACTGGTGTTCATGGTGCAGGTGTACTATTGACTGAAGGTTGCCGCGGTGAAGGTGCTATCTTGCGTAACAAAGATGGCGAAGCGTTCATGGAGCGTTATGCACCAACCGTGAAAGACTTGGCACCACGTGATCTCGTATCGCGCTCAATGGACCAAGAAATCAAAGAAGGCCGTGGTTGTGGTCCTAATGCTGATCATATCGTAATGGATATGACGCATCTAGGTGTTGAAACCATCATGAAGCGTCTACCATCAGTATTTGAAATTGGTAAAAACTTCGCCAACGTTGACATCACTAAAGAGCCAATTCCAGTAATCCCAACCATTCACTACATGATGGGCGGTATTCCAACCACCATTCATGGTCAAGTGATTGTACCGGATCTAGAAGCAGGTACGGATGAAGACGGCCTATATGCTAAAGGCAATGTGGTTAAAGGTCTTTATGCAATCGGTGAGTGTGCTTGTGTCAGTGTACATGGTGCCAACCGTCTAGGTACGAACTCTCTACTAGATCTATTGGTATTTGGCCGTGCAGCTGGTAAGCATATTGTTGATGAGTTCCATCATGCAGATCACAACTACAAGCCGCTTGATCCACGTGTACTTGACTTTACAGTAAAGCGTTTAGACAAACTGCAACAGTCTACTGAAGGCTACAACGCGCAAGACGTGGCTGATGAGATTCGTACTACGATGCAAAAGCACGCTAGTGTATTCCGTACGCAAGCGATGATGGACGAAGGCGTTGAGAAGATTTTAGCGCTAGGTGAAAAAATCGACAAGATCCATCTTGGCGATAAATCGCAAGTGTTCAACACAGCACGTATTGAAGCATTCGAAGTTGCTAACTTGTATGAAGTAGCAAAAGCGACAATGATATCTGCAGCGAAGCGTCATGAAAGCCGCGGCGCGCACAGTGTATCCGATTATGATCGTCCAGAAGATGATGATTACGCACCTAACGGCCGTAATGACCACGATTGGATGAAGCATACTTTATGGTACTCTGAAGGCAATCGCATCATTTATAAGCCAGTACGTAAAGTGCCATTAACTGTTGATTATATCGAACCAAAAGTCCGCGTCTACTAATTCTAGACTGTATACTTTATATATAGTTGATAAATAACAGCAGTGTTAACGTTTTATCCCTTATTAATTTATTAAAAAGGTGACCGCCAGCTACATGCTCATGCCAGCGCTACGACGCTATTAATTGGTATCCGATACTGGTTATCAGTGCTGATTAATAGCTAGCGCAAATATGTTGCAATCTTTGTATGCCCGCCATCACCTACGTGTGGAGTTTAGCATTATGAGCCGAGGTACTCGCACCATCGAAATCTATCGCTACGATCCAGATCTGGACGCAGCGCCACGTATGCAAACTTATACGATTGAACTACTTGATTCAGATCGTATGTTGCTTGACGTATTATTACGCCTAAAGAAAGAAGATGAAACGCTTACTTTCCGTCGCTCTTGTCGTGAAGGCATTTGTGGCTCTGACGGCATGAACATCAATGGTAAGAACGGTTTGGCATGTCTAATCAACATGAACACGCTACCAGAAAAAGTAACGGTTCGTCCGCTACCTGGTTTGCCAGTGGTTCGTGACTTGGTTGTTGATATGAACCAGTTCTATGAGCAGTATGAGAAAGTACATCCGTACTTGATCAATGATCAGCCAGCACCGCCAACTGAGCGTCTACAGTCGCCTGAACAGCGTGAAAAACTGAACGGTCTATACGAATGTATTCTATGTGCTTGTTGTTCAACCAGTTGCCCATCTTTCTGGTGGAACCCTGATAAGTTCTTAGGTCCATCAGCATTACTGCATGCTTATCGCTTCGTTGCTGATAGTCGTGACGGTGATACTCAAGCACGTTTAGCTCGTTTAGACGATCCGTTTAGCTTGTTCCGTTGCCGCGGTATCATGAACTGTGTATCAGTTTGTCCAAAAGGCTTGAATCCAACCAAAGCGATCGGTCATTTACGTAATATGTTGATTGATCAAGCTGGTTAAGCATAAGTAATTGATCTTTATAGTTACTATACAAAAAACACCACCTATTCATTAGGTGGTGTTTTTGTTAGTTAAAAAGCTGATATATAGATTTATCACTGTTTATAGCTAACTTGTCATTTAAAAATATGGTGAATTTAGCCTATTGAAAAATAGGTATTAAATGATTTAAGAGTAAAACTGTATGGTCAATACGTTGGTTGTATGTAAGAAGAAATAATATATAGACAATCACCCTATATAATCGAATATAGACATAGTCGAATTTTGGTATAATTGTATTTGGTATTTAATGAGATGGTTAAAGTGTCTTTTTTAGCGCTTAATATGTATTGTTTAAACACATTATGACATTATCGGGCTAAAATACTATGCGCACAATGATTATGCGTTTATAATTGATGATAGATATTCATTACATAAATACCTAGTATTGAATAAACAAACTATGTCGAAAAAAATGGGCATGATAATCTATACAGCAATGTATGTCTGTCTGAAAAGGCAGAATTTATCAGCAAATTTAGGGTAATTCAGCATCAATAACCAGTTTATAGGTTAGCTGAAAATATAATTATCTATTAATAGCTTATCATTAATGGATTGGTTATGACTCAAAGAAGTATATATAAATTAATGTTGTGAAACGAGCTAGATAAGAAAACTGAGCGTTCACAAATAGTTTTATTTTTAGACGGGTATTGCAATAAGACTTGTTACCACTATTTAGCATCACTTGCTCTTGTAGACAATGACAGCAATATTCTATGGTGATGGCAATACTTAGGGATAAAAGTGTTTTATCGAATAGTATTTAACAGGATATGACACATTGTCTAACTACCTGAGCATACAACGACTGACACAATAATAAGCACGATTCCATTCATTTATCTATCAAATAGACGATTATTATGAATAGTATAACCAAAGAAAAATCTGGCCAAGTACATACCGAACTGGCTGCCGATAACGCCAACTATATAGAAGCTCTCTACGAGCAATACCTAACAGACCCTGATAGTGTTGATACTGACTGGCAAACGTACTTTGAACAGTATAAGTCGCAGAACGATGCTCAGCATAACGCTATCAAAGATCAGTTCTTACTACTTGCTCGTAATCAAACGGCAAATAAGAGTAGCAGTACTGATACCGACTCTAGCAGCTCTGCCAACTGTGATCCTAAGCAGATGGGCGTACAGCAATTAATCTCAGCATACCGTCGTCGCGGTCATCGCCGTGCCAAGCTTGATCCTTTAGATTTGCATCCACGTGCAGAAGTAGAAGATTTGACGCTTGCTTATCATAATTTGTCAGAAGCTGATCTCGATACCGTATTCCCGACCAATGATTTAGTCATCGGTAAAGATGAAGCGACACTGCGCGAAATCATCGAAATCATGGAACGTGTTTACTGTGGCCATATCGGTGTCGAGTATATGCACGTTACCACCAGTACAGAAAAACGCTGGATGGAAGAATACCTAGAAACCAATCTAGGCTATATCAAATTCGATAAAGAAAAACGTCTGTCTATCCTTGAGCGCTTAACCGCTGCTGAAGGTCTAGAAAAATACCTTGCTCGTAAATATACGGGTGTTAAGCGTTTTGGTTTGGAAGGGGGCGAGAGCTTCATTCCTGCTATCAATGAAATCATTCAACGTGCTGGTGGATATGGCACAAAAGAAATGGTCATTGGTATGGCTCACCGTGGTCGCCTAAACCTACTAGTTAATATCTTAGGTAAAAACCCTGCAGACTTGTTTGATGAGTTTGATGGTAAAGTACAGCCAGAAAAAGGCTCAGGTGACGTTAAATACCACAATGGTTTTTCATCTAATGTGATGACACCGGGCGGTGAAGCGCATTTGGCTTTAGCATTTAACCCATCGCATCTTGAAATTGTCGCGCCAGTACTACAAGGCTCAGTACGTGCCCGTCAAGTACGTCGTAATGATCAGCCACTACTAGATAATACTGGTGGTAATTCAGTATTACCTATCGTGATTCATGGTGATGCTGCTTTCGCTGGTCAAGGTGTGGTTCAAGAAACTTTCCAAATGTCACAGACCCGTGCTTATACCACTGGCGGTACTGTGCATATCGTGATTAATAACCAAGTTGGCTTTACTACTAGCCGTCAAGAAGATGTTCGTTCAACTGAATATTGTACTGACGTTGCTAAAATGGTTCATGCTCCTATCCTACATGTAAACGGTGATGATCCTGAAGCAGTCGTATTTGCCGCTCAGTTAGCATTAGATTATCGTCATAAGTTTGACAAAGACATCATCATTGATTTGTTCTGCTATCGCCGTAATGGCCATAATGAGGCAGATGAGCCATCTGCAACTCAGCCATTGATGTATGCTGTTATTAAGAAGCTTCCGACTACTCGTACTCTGTATGCGCAAAAACTTATCGCAGAAGGTATCTTGAATGCCGAAGAAGAGAAACAGTACGAAGATGATTATCGTGAGTCGTTAGACCGTGGTGATTATGTTGTTAGCTCACTGGTTCAAGAGCCTAACGAGCAACTGTTTGTAGATTGGAAACCTTATCTAGGTCATGATTTGGTTGATGACTGGGATACCAGTGTTGATATCGAAAAGCTCAAAGGTTATGGACGCCGTATGGCCGAAATGCCAGAGGGCTACAAGTTACAACGTCAGGTTCAAAAAGTTGTTGAGCAGCGTCTAGCGATGCAAACGGGCGAAGAGCCTCTTAACTGGGGTGCAGCTGAGACATTGGCTTATGCATCATTGGTTGATAACGATGGCGTATTAGTACGTATTACTGGTGAAGATGTTGGCCGTGGTACTTTCTCACATCGTCACAGTGAAATATATAATGTCAATGATGGCAGCATGTATGTACCATTGTCTCATTTGAGCGAAAATCAAGCGCGCTTTGCTACCTACAACTCATTGTTGTCAGAAGAAGCGGTACTAGCTTTTGAATATGGTTACGCGACCACTGTACCGAACGCATTGATCGTTTGGGAAGCACAGTTTGGTGATTTCGTTAACGGTGCTCAGGTTGTGATTGACCAGTTTATCTCAAGCGGTGAGACCAAATGGCAGCGTGTTTGTGGTTTGACGATGTTGTTACCACATGGCTTTGAAGGTCAAGGTCCTGAGCATTCATCTGCACGTTTAGAGCGTTTCTTACAGTTATGTGCTGAAGACAATATGCAGGTCATTACCCCAACGACTCCTGCGCAAATTTATCATGCATTACGTCGTCAGGCAGTACGTCCTATTCGTAAGCCACTGATCGTTATGTCACCAAAGAGCTTATTACGTCATAAGCTAGCGACTTCTAATCTAGAAGAGCTTGCTAACGGTAAGTTTGAGACGGTATTGCCAGAGATGGACGATCACAACGCAGATAAAGTGACTCGTATGGTTCTGTGTGGTGGTAAGGTTTATTATGATTTGTTAGAGCAGCGCCGCGCATTAGGTCTTGACCATGTGGCTATCGTTCGTATTGAACAGTTGTATCCATTGCCAGAGACTCGCTTAATTGCTGAAATCGAAAAGTACAGTAACCTAACTGAAATCGTATGGACGCAAGAAGAGCCATTGAACCAAGGCGCTTGGTACTATTTAGCACCGCATATGTTCCGTATTGTCGTACCGCATCCAACCAAAGCAAAAGTCATGGAGCCAGTAGCGCGTCCTCCTAGTGCAGCCCCTGCAACAGGATCACCGAAACTACATGCTCAACAACAGCAAGCACTCATTGCTGGTGGCCTTGGCATAAGCGTTGATGAATTAGCTCAGTAACACCTTGTCTAATCAAAAGATTATAGAAGATAAATGAATCAGGCGATGACAGTCAGTGTTTTTTAATAAAATATAAGCAAAGTTATTAAAAGATTACCGGCTGCCTATCACGACTTAATAATAAGTATGAATATCCAAATCTAAGGAGTATATCGATGGCTGACATCAAAGCCCCCGTTTTTCCAGAATCGGTTGCCGATGGCACAATCGTTGAGTGGCACGTCACTGAAGGTCAACAAGTTAATCGTGATGACCTATTGGCTGAAATTGAAACTGATAAAGTTGTATTAGAAGTTGTGGCACCTGATGATGGTGTATTGACCAAAATCGTAAAGCAAGTTGACGATACTGTATTGTCTGATGAGCTTATCGCTCAGTTTGAAGCCGGTGCAAGTGCTGGTGCTAGCGCAGAAGAAGCGCCAGCAGTAGATCCAGACCAACCAGCTGCGCCAGTTCAAGCAAAACAAGCTGCTGATGGTGGCGAGCCTGTTCAAGCAACAGATAAGAAAGGCGAAGCTGATCATAAAGATCAAAGCCCAGCAGTTCGTAAAGCAGCAAAAGAGTCAGGCGTAGATCCTAAAGAAGTTGAAGGTAGTGGCCGCGGTGGTCGTGTAACCAAAACTGATATGGCTAACCCAACATTGAAATCAGACAGCAGCATCAAGTCTGATAGCGGCCGTCCTGTTGCTGAATCAATGGGTGAGCGTACTGAAAAACGTGTTCCAATGACTCGTCTTCGTAAGCGTGTTGCTGAACGTCTATTATCAGCATCACAAGATACTGCGATGTTGACGACGTTTAACGAAGTGAACATGAAGCCATTGATGGACATGCGCGCTAAGTACAAAGAGAAGTTTGAAAAACGTCATGGCGTGCGTTTAGGCTTTATGTCGTTATTCGTAAAAGCAGCGACAGAAGCGCTAAAACGCTTCCCAGCAGTAAACGCTTCACTAGATGGCGATGACATTGTTTATCATGGTTTTTATGATATCGGTGTAGCAGTATCTTCAGATCGTGGCTTGGTTGTTCCAGTACTACGTGATACTGATCGCATGAGTATGGCTGATGTTGAAAGCACCATCCGTGAGTTTGGCGGTAAAGCACAGCAAGGTAAGCTTGGTCTAGAAGACATGACTGGCGGTACGTTCACTATCTCTAACGGTGGTGTATTTGGTTCATTGATGTCAACCCCTATCTTGAACCCACCACAAACTGCTATCCTAGGTATGCATGCTATCAATGATCGCCCAATGGCAGTCGATGGCAAAGTAGAAATCTTACCAATGATGTACCTAGCACTATCTTATGACCATCGTATGATCGATGGTAAAGAAGCAGTACAGTTCTTGGTAACTATCAAAGAGTTGGTCGAAGACCCTGCAATGCTACTACTAGACCTGTAAGCTTTTAAGCTTGTATTGGCAACCGCTGATACAAGCTTTTTAACTTTGGTATAGATAATGATTTTTATTAATCAGCGATCGCTTGATGCGCTGATAACTGTATTTAAATGAATTTAATAATGGTGACTTGCTATCGATTATCGATGAGTGAGTCTATCTCACTGGCATAGTGTATTAACTATTCAGTGTAGATAACGCTGATCTATCAGCAAGATAACAACCAGTTTAAATGACACATACAATTAAAAATAGGAACGTACTATGAAAGACAATTATGATTTAGTCGTCATCGGCGGCGGTCCTGGTGGTTACGAAGCAGCTATTCGTGCAGGCCAGCTCGGTATGAGTGTTGCTTGTATCGAAAAGCGCGTTTATAAAGGCGAGCCAGCACTTGGCGGTACTTGCTTAAACGTTGGTTGTATCCCATCAAAAGCCCTACTTGACAGCTCACATCGTTATGAAGCTACTAAGCATGACCTTGACGAGCACGGTATCAGTACTGGTGACGTTGCTATCAATATCGAAAAAATGATAGAGCGTAAAGAAGGTATTGTTAAGCAGTTGACTGGTGGTGTTGCCGCGTTGCTAAAAGGCAATGGTGTTGACTGGCTACAAGGTTGGGGTACTTTAGTTGACGGCACGGGCACTGACAAAAAAGTCAAATTTACTGCTCTAGAAGACGAAAGCGAAACGACGATCACTGCTAAGAATGTTATTCTTGCGGCCGGTTCTGTGCCTATCGAGATTCCTGTTGCCAAAACTGACGGTGACCGTATCGTTGATTCAACTGGCGCACTTGATTTCACTGAAGTACCTAAGCGTTTAGGCGTTATCGGTGCTGGTGTTATCGGTCTTGAGCTTGGTTCAGTATGGCGTCGTCTAGGTAGCGAGGTCGTCGTATATGAAGCACTTCCTAGTTTCTTAGCTGCTGCTGACAAAGACATCTCAAAAGAAGCTGGCAAAATGCTGAAGAAGCAAGGTCTTGATATCCGTGTCGATACCAAAGTAACCAATGCTGAAGTACAAGGTGACCAAGTTGTCGTCACTAGCGAAAGCAAAGGCGAGTCTTCTGAAGAGAGCTTTGACAAGCTAATCGTTTGTGTTGGTCGTCGTGCTTATTCTGAAAAACTGCTTGGCGATGATAGTGGCATCACATTGACTGAACGTGGCCTTATCGATGTTAATGACCAATGCAAAACCAATATTGATGGCGTTTATGCTATTGGTGATTTGGTCCGTGGTCCTATGCTTGCGCATAAAGCGATGGAAGAAGGCATGATGGCTGTTGAGCGTATTCATGGCGAAAAACCTCAAGTTAACTATGACACTATCATCAATGTCATTTATACTCACCCAGAAATCGCATGGGTAGGTTTGACTGAGCAAGAAGCTGAAGAAGCTGGCTATGAAGTTAAAACAGGTTCTTTCAACTTAGCTGCCAACGGTCGTGCATTAGCGCAAAGTGAAGCGCAAGGTTCTGTGAAAGTAGTTGCTGATGCGAAAACAGATCGTCTATTAGGTATGCATGCTATCTCTGCTGGTGCTGGTGATATTGTCCATCAAGGTATGATCGCGATGGAATTTGTTTCTAGTATCGAAGATTTGCAGTTGATGACATTTGCTCATCCAACTATTTCAGAAGCAGTGCATGAAGCTGCTCTATCTGCAGATGGCCGTGCTATCCACGCTATCCAGCGCAAAAAGCGTAAGAAATAAGTAGTTGCTCGTTTAGTTATTATCGATTTACAGCCTGATTGGGGTATCGCTATTTTGGTGATGCCACAATCATGAGTGCGTCAGACGTATGATCAATATGTATATGTACGCACTTGATTTCACTTTTTATTAATTGTAAAAAATAAAGGATACAATCAATGAATTTACATGAGTATCAAGCAAAAGAGCTATTAAAAAGCTACGGTTTGCCAATTCAAGAAGGCATCATCGCTCATAACGGCGAAGAAGCTGCTGCAGCTTTTGATAAAACCCCAACTGATATTGCGGTAATTAAAGCGCAAGTACATGCTGGTGGTCGCGGTAAAGCTGGTGGTGTAAAGCTAGTTAAAACTCGTGAAGAAGCTAAGCAAGTTGCTGAAGAGCTGATCGGTACTAACCTAGTAACGTTCCAAACTGATGCTGATGGTCAGCCAGTAAACTTCGTATTGGTTGCAGAAGATATGTATCCAGTACAAACTGAGCTATATCTTGGCGCAGTCGTTGATCGTGCAACTCGTCGTGTAACTTTCATGGCATCTACCGAAGGTGGTGTAGATATCGAAGAAGTAGCACACAGCACTCCAGAAAAAATCTTCAAAGTAAATGTTGATCCTTTAGTTGGCTTAATGCCTTTCCAAGCGCGCGACGTTGCGTTCAAACTTGGTCTAGAAGGTAAGCAAATCAACCAGTTTGTTAAATTGATGACTGGCGCTTATAAAGCATTCGTTGAAAACGACTTTGCTCTAATGGAAATCAACCCATTAGCGGTTCGTGAAAACGGCGAAATCGTTTGTGTTGATGGCAAAATTGGTATCGATTCAAACGCACTATATCGTCTGCCAAAAATTGCAGCGCTACAAGACAAGACTCAAGAAAATGAGCGTGAGCTTAAAGCTGCTGAATTTGACTTAAACTATGTTGCTCTAGAAGGTAACATCGGTTGTATGGTTAACGGTGCTGGTCTTGCAATGGCAACCATGGATATCATCAAATTGTATGGTGGCAAGCCTGCTAACTTCTTGGACGTTGGCGGCGGCGCAACCAAAGATCGCGTTGTTGAGGCGTTCAAAATTATCCTAGAAGACAGCAGTGTTGAAGGTGTTCTAATCAACATCTTCGGCGGTATCGTACGTTGTGACATGATTGCAGAAGCTATTATCGCTGCTATCAAAGAAGTTGACGTACAAGTACCAGTTGTTGTTCGTTTAGAAGGTAACAACGCTGAGAAAGGCGCGCAAATCCTAGAAGAGTCTGGTCTGAAATTGATTTCAGCACAAGGTCTATCTGATGCGGCTCAAAAAATTGTCGATGCTGTTAAAGCCTAAGTCTTTAAATATAAGTGTTTAGAGATAGACGCTTAAGCATAGTAGTCAAATCGTAATGGTGGTTTTTATCATAAAGATTGGTTATCAAAATCCGATAATGATAGTTGTAAAGACCGCTGTTACAAGACAACCGAATACAAGGAAAATATAATGAGTGTATTAATCGATAAAGATACCAAAGTATTGGTACAAGGTTTCACTGGTAAAAATGGTACGTTCCATTCTGAACAAGCCATCGAATATGGTACAAAAGTAGTTGGTGGTGTGACTCCAGGTAAAGGCGGTCAAACGCACCTAGGCTTACCAGTATTTAACACCATGGCGGAAGCCATGGAAGCAACTCAAGCTGACGCTTCTGTTATCTACGTACCAGCACCATTTGTACTAGATTCTATCGTTGAAGCAATCGATGCTGGCGTTAAGTTAATCGTTGTGATTACTGAAGGCGTACCGACTATCGATATGTTAAAAGCAAAACGCTATCTTGAAGAAGCTGGCGATGTGCGTTTGGTTGGTCCTAACTGCCCAGGCGTTATCACTCCAGGTCAGTGCAAAATCGGCATCATGCCAGGCCATATCCATCAGCCAGGTAAAGTGGGTATCATTTCACGCTCTGGTACGTTGACTTACGAAGCTGTAGCTCAGACTACTAAGCTTGGTTTTGGTCAGTCAACTTGTATCGGTATCGGTGGTGATCCTATTCCTGGTATGAACCAGATTGACGCATTGAAACTGTTCGAAGCTGATCCACAAACTGAAGCTATCATCCTAATCGGTGAAATCGGTGGTACTGCTGAAGAAGAAGCTGCTGCTTATATCAAAGATCATGTAACTAAGCCCGTTGTTGGTTATATCGCTGGTGTTACTGCTCCAGAAGGCAAGCGTATGGGCCATGCTGGCGCTATCATCTCTGGTGGTCAAGGTACTGCTGAAGAGAAATTCAAAGCGTTTGAAGATGCTGGTATCGCGTACACACGTGACCCATCTAAGCTTGGCGACAAGCTAAAAGAAGTTACTGGTTGGTAAGACAGGCATAAGTCTACAGTGTGATTATTAAAAGTACATTGAAAAAAAGCAAGGACACCTCTACAATGGGGTGTCTTTTTTTGTTATGAAAATAATATTATGAAAAACAAGATATTAGTAACTGGCGGTGCTGGCTATATCGGCTCGCACACTTGTATTGCTCTGCATGAAGCAGGCTATGAAGTTGTGGTATACGACAACCTATCCAACAGCAGCCGTGAAGCCATCAATCGTGTCTCTACCCTGATTGGTCAGCATATCTCCTTTATTGAAGGTGACATCCGCGATGCTGATAGGCTTAGAGAAGTATTTGCCGCGCATCAGTTCTTTGGCGTCATTCACTTCGCTGGACTAAAAGCCGTTGGTGAATCCGTCGCCAAGCCCTTGTTATATTATAATAATAACGTCAGTGGCAGCATTACTTTACTGGAAGTCATGGCAGAATATGACGTCAAAAATCTGGTCTTTTCTTCGTCTGCCACGGTTTACGGCGATCCTGAAACCCTGCCTATCGATGAAACATCAAAGCGCTCTTGTACCAATCCTTATGGACAAAGCAAACTGACCGTCGAGCATATCTTAGAAGACTTAGCGGTATCAGATGCTAGCTGGAATCTAATCCCTCTTAGATATTTCAATCCAGTAGGGGCGCATCCATCAGGGCAGATCGGTGAAGACCCGAATGACATTCCAAATAATCTCATGCCTTATATCTCGCAAGTGGCAGTCGGTAAGCTTGAAAAGCTCAGCATCTTTGGTAATGACTATCCTACCGTCGATGGTACGGGTGTCCGTGACTTTATCCATGTCACTGATCTGGCGCAAGGTCATGTGGCCGCGCTAAATTATTTACAGCAACAAGCTGGCTCGAAAATCACTTCAGATCAAAAAAGCTCCGTAGGCTTTCTACCTATTAATCTAGGAACGGGTAAAGGCACCTCGGTCTTAGATCTGGTGGCAGCGTTTACCAAAGTTTCTAAACAGCCTATTCCTTATCAATTCGCTGCCCGCCGTGCAGGGGATATTGCCAGTTGCTATGCCAGTGCGGACAAAGCCAAAGATTTATTAGGCTGGGAAGCCAAGCTGTCTATCACTGAGATGTGTCAAGATACCTGGCGTTGGCAGAGCATGAATCCGAATGGTTATGAATAAATAAACTTATTACCTCTATCAATTTCGTTACTTATAAAGGAAAACTACATGAGTATTATCGTTCAAGCTGGGCATAAAACTTCTAAATCCAAGCAGTTGATGGAAAAACTATATGAGAGAGGCTTGAGTAGACCTAACGATAGCTACACTCATAAAATGACGCCTGAGCAAGTTTCAGAGAATCTTTATAAGGTGCTTGTACGAGAAGATATGTCATCTGCCAATGAAAAGATGGCTGATAATGTCATGATTGATTTTCTTTTGGCTAATTTGGACTCTGAAAACTGGGGCTGGGAGTCTGATAAGAATTTAGCTAGTTTAGAATATTGGGGGCAGATTGAGCCTGATGTTAGATTTATTCTTGTATTTGACCATCCTAAGAGGTTGTTTGATAATATTGAAACTGAAAAGCTAACTACTGAAAGTATCAATAAAATAGTTGACGAGTGGGTATCTTATCACCAAGGTGTATTAGAAATATTAGAAGCAGACAATAGTAGATCTATTTTAGTTGAGGGTCAGAGTGCCTTACAGGGTATACCTAACGTAAATACTCAGTTAGTAAGAATTGGTAGTAATATCAAATTAAAGAGTGGTTGGCAAACTGTTAACACTCAACCGATAGACTTAGATATTAAAAAAGCACAAGACTCAAATTTTGTGTCAGAACTGATTATAGACGAAATACTAAAAAACTATCCAGAAGCAATTAATATTTTCAATAACTTATTAAGTAAAGCAGACTTAAAGAGTAGTAGCCCTATTTATAAAACACAACGCCCAAAGCTTGTGGATTTAGTCGAGTCGTTAGGCTGTTTACAGTCAGATACTCAATCTATTTTAGATCAGTATGAGTTGAAACTAAACGTACTAGAACAAGAAAAATCTGATTTAGTTTTATTATCTGATAACCTCAAAGTGGTTTCTGATGAAAAAATTAAAGACCTAAAAATGAAAGTAGCTTCTACAGAAGATAGTTTAAAAGAATCGCAAGATAAAGTAGTCTCGATAGAGAGTCGCTTACAAACTGCAAAAAATAATATTCAGTCTTTGGAAGCTGAACTAAAGAAAAAGACATCAATAAATAGTCAAGTCAACTCTTCAGCTAATATTGCTGATATCGAAAAAGAAAATGAACTCCTTATTGTTCAGATACATCAGCTCCAAGAAGAGTTAGAAAGATATTATATTGAAAATAAAAAGTTGAAAAGTAGTGAAGTTAGCAAAAGTGAGCAAACGATAACAGATTTAGAGCAACAGCCAAATCACTATGGAGCAGCAGAAAGAATCAAGCAAGACTTACCTTACAGATTAGGTGAAAAAATTTTAAAGGCAAAACAGCCAAAACACATAGTTAGTTTGCCTTTTGTTTTAGCCAAAGAGTATAGTGATTTTCAAAAAAATGAATTAAGTGTTGAAAAGCTACCACCTATTGAGCTATACAAAGATGCGTATGAAGCAGATAAGGTGAAGGAACACTTATCTTACAAAGTAGGTAAAGTTTTGGTGGATAGTACGAAATCACCTAAAAAGATGGTAACTCTGCCAAAAAACCTTAGTAAGGAAGTAGTTGGGTTTTATAAGAATAAGAAAAAGACTTAACAGTCGTCACTTTTAGAGCCTTTCCTAAAAACTGAGTACTATGTTAAATAATCGCTTTGCAAGTTTTCATAATTACCATAGGAATCAAGCCGCTATCATAGTGGCTAATGGTCCTTCTTTGAATAAAACAGATTTAAATCTTATTCGAAGCTATCCAACCATTGGTTTGAATAAGATTTTCTTAGGGTTCAATGATCTTGGGTTTTATCCTCGTTACTATGCTGCAGTGAATGATCTTGTGATAGAGCAGTCTGAAGCTGAAATAAAGCGATTGAATTGTGTTAAGTTTATTAGTAAACGTAATTCAAAAGTTATACCTGAAGATGCTCTTACATACCATATTAACACTTGCTTTCCTCCAGCAAAGTTCTGTAAAGATATTCAAGATGGAGTCAATGAAGGCGGTACAGTTACCTACGTTGCTCTACAAATTGCTTATTATCTAGGCTTTAAGACCGTAATTATCGTCGGAATGGATCATAACTTCGCTTTTACTGGTAATCCTAATGAAACTCATACGATAAAAGAGGCAGATCCAAATCACTTTAGCAGTGCTTATTTTGGCTATGGACAAAAATGGGATAATCCTGATTTAGAGAAGTCTGAAAAATCATATGCTCTGGCACGAAGGGTTTATGAGGCAGATGGGCGTAGTATATTAGACGCCACTATCGGAGGTAAATGTACCATTTTTGAAAAGGTGGATTATGATGAATATTTCAAAAAGAACTTTAGTTAGAGAGATACAAGTAACTTCCATACTGCAACCATCGTCTGATAGGTTGCAAGTTTGTTCTAATGAAGTGAGTGAACTAGCAGAAGGGCCATTATGGAAGCATTCAAGCCAGAGCCTTTATTGGTTAGATATAATTAATAAGAAACTATTCGAAAGAAGCTTTGTCACAAATGAAATTAGCTCTTGGGAGTTACCGTATACTACCACCTCCATGGCAAGTGATTCATCCAATCCGAATGTATTATGGCTTATATCAGAGGAAGCTTTGCTTTATTTTGACATTACTTCAGGTGAGTGTCGGGATGTCCTTGCTATAGCATTACCGAAAGGTTATAGAACTAATGATGGTAGTGTAGGACCTGATGGGAAGTACTGGTTTGGTACAATGATGAACCAACCACAGCCTAATAAGGGTAATATCTTTAGTATTGACAAGTATAGAAAATTAAAGCTAGAACTTAAGGGTATAGCCATCCCCAATACTTTTAGCTGGTTGAGTGATGGCCGCTTGATTTTAAGTGACTCACTAATTCAAAAAAGCTACTTTTACAAGAGTAACTCTAGTCTGGATAGGGGAGATACTTTCTTGGATTTGTCTGATACCTTAGGAACTCCTGATGGTGGTGCTGTAGATGAAAAAGGCAATATCTGGATTGCATTATGGGGATTGGGTAAAGTTGTTTGCTACTCACCAGAAGGAAATAAAATTCAGGAAATAAATCTACCAGTGCCTCAGCCTTCGAGCTGTTGTTTTGGCGGGATAGAAAACGATATATTATTTATTACTACTGCGAGAGAAGGGCTTACTCCAACAGAGATACAGAAATATCCGCACTCTGGTCAAGTTTTTTGTATTAAGCTTTCAGTGAAAGGAGTACCTATGAATAATTTTAGCTTGGAGTTAGTATGTTAGCGAGTATAGTAATTCGTACTTATAATGAAGAAGAATACCTTGATCAATTATTGACATTATTGTTCTCACAAAAATGTGAGCTCGTAGATATGGAAGTGGTTATCGTTGATTCTGGATCTACTGATTCTACTTTAGACATAGCAAACAAACACCCCTGCCGTATTACTCATATCAAAAAATCTGAGTTTACTTTTGGCAAGTCTTTGAATATAGGCTGCGAATTTGCTAAAGGGGACTTTTTAGTGTTTATTAGTGGTCACTGTTTACCGGTTAACAATAGCTGGTTAGATGAGCTTGTAAAACCACTTATCGAGAGTAAAGCAAGCTATAGTTATGGTAGGCAAGAAGGGAGAGATACGACTAAGTTTTCTGAATATCAGCATTTCGAAAAATACTTTCCAACTTACGATAAAATCCCACAGAAAGGCTATTTCTGTAATAATGCTAACTCTGCAATAACCAGAAAAGCTTGGCAGTTATTTAAGTTTGATGAGCAGCTTACTGGGCTTGAAGACATGTACCTAGCAAAACAACTTAAAGAAATAGGCAATGATATTGCTTATGCTTCCCGTGCTTCTGTCTATCATATTCATGATGAGAGTTGGCAGCAGGTGCGTACTAGATATGAAAGGGAAGCTTATGCTTTGCATCATATTATGCCTGAAATTCATTTTACTGCTAGTGACTTCTTTCGATTCTTTACATCAAGTGTGTTTTCTGACTCTGCCGTTGCAATTAGAGAAAAAAAGCTTCTAAGAAAGTTTCCTGAGATAGTAATGTTTCGTTTAATGCACTATTGGGGAACCTATAAAGGCAATCATGAAACACGTAAGCTATCAACCGAAATGAAGTATCACTATTTTTATCCTAAAGATATAGAGAGAAAGTTCTATGAGCAAAAAGATAGTTGCCCTACTGCCCATGAAGGCAAATAGTACGAGAGTGAAAGGTAAAAATTTTCGAGACTTTTGTGGTAAGCCTTTATTTCGATGGATATTAGATAGTTTGCTTGCAGTCGACGAAATTGACTTGATCGTTATCAATACTGATGCAAAAGATATTTTGGCGGAAAATGGATTGACAGATACTGACCGTGTCATGATTCGTGAGCGTAAGCCAGAAATATGTGGTGATGATGTATCTATGAATTTAGTGTTAGCTGACGATGTCGCTAATGTTGAAGCGGATATCTATCTTATGACGCACACTACTAATCCTATTTTAAGCTCAGAAACGATAAGAGAAGCAATTGCTAAGTATTCTCAAAGTCAAGATAAAGGTACGGCTGATTCATTGTTTACGGTAAATAAAATTCAAACTCGTTTTTATCGTGAAGACTGCTCTCCTATTAATCATGATCCTGATAATCTTATACCTACTCAGAATCTAGAGCCGTGGTATGAAGAGAACTCTAACTTATACCTATTTGATAAAAAAAGCTTTAGTGAGACACAAGCTAGGATTGGTAAAAAGCCAATGATGATGGTGACACCTGCTATTGAATCCTCTGATATCGATACTCCCGACGATTGGGATAAGGCCGTCATCACAGTACAGTATTTAATCCAACAAGGTCTAATCAAAGCTCAATAGGGAAATCTTATGAAAAAAGTATTAGTCACATGTCCTCCTATGTTAGGTTTGTTTGACGAGTTTGTCGAACCGGCAAAGCAATTAGGATTGGAATTAGTAGCAGCAAAAACGACACAAGTGTTATCAGAAAATGAATTAATGCAGTCGTTACCATCTTACGATGGTTGGATTATTGGAGATGACCCAGCAACTTACCAAGTATTCAGTGCGGGTAAAGCTGGCAGGCTGACTGCTGCTGTCAAATGGGGTATAGGGGTGGATAATGTCGATTTTTCTGCTTGTGATGCATTAGGTATTCCTATTATCAATACTCCTAATGTATTTGGCGCTGAAGTGGCAGATTTAGCTGTCGGCTTAATGCTAGGTTTGGCACGACATACCTTTTATATAGATCGTGAAATCCGTCAAAACTTTAACTGGCCTAAGCCAGCAGGTATGAGTGTCAGTGGGAAAAAAGTAGGTATTGTTGGCTTTGGTGATATTGGTTATAACACGGCCAAAAGACTTATGGGCTTTGATGTATCTATCACTGCTTATGATCCAGGTATCGAAGGCAACCGCGACCTAAGTTATGTCACACGTAAGCCTTGGCCTGAGGGTTTGGGTGAGTTGGATTTTTTAATCTTTACTTGCGCCTTAAATAAACATAACTACCATATGCTGAATGAAGATACTCTTGCGTTAATGAAGCCTGGTAGTCGAATTGTTAACGTAGCCCGTGGCCCGTTAATTGATGAGTCTGCTTTAGTTGCTGCCTTACAAAGTGGGCATATAGCTGCAGCAGCTCTGGATGTGTTTGAGGTAGAGCCATTACCAGAAACATCGCCATTACGAGCTATGCCACAGTGTATCTTTGGCTCGCATAATGGGTCTAATACGGTAGAAGGTGTCAGAAGAGCCAGTTATAAAGCGCTAGAAGAGCTATCTGGGTTTTTTAAAGAGTTAGATGCAAATGGATAAGCAACGTTACGCTGTTATTACGGGTGCAAATGGTGGAATTGGTCGAGCTTTGTGCTCGGCCTTCAACGATGAGGGATACCAGGTTATCGCTCTTGATAGACAAGAGACACCGCACTCAGACTTAGTTTATAAAAAATATATAGTTCTGAACTTGTTTGATTATATACAGAATGAAAAGTATGCAGCTGATAAGAATCTAGAAATAACAGCAGTGCTATCGCAGAATCAACTGCATTGCTTGGTAAATAATGCGGCTATACAAGTATTAGGTGGTGTAACCTCACTCACTAGAGCTGACTGGAATACAACACTGGCTGTAAACTTGCAAGCTCCGTTCTTTTTAACACAAGCATTATTACCACAATTAGAAAACACTAAAGGCTCGGTAGTTAATATCAGTAGTATCCATGCCAAGCTTAGCAAACCAAATTTCGTTGCTTATGCAACTAGTAAGGCTGCCTTGTCGGGTATGACTAAAGCCATGGCTCTTGATTTAGGCGAACGTGTACGAGTGAATGCTATTGAACCTGCAGCCATTGCGACTGATATGTTAAAAGCAGGGTTTTCAGGTAAGCCTGAACAGTATCAGCAGCTTAAGGATTATCATCCATCCAAAACTATTGGTGAGCCAAACGAAGTTGCACGATTGGCAGTATTTTTAGCTAGTGAGCAGTCACATTTTATTCATGGCAGTTGTATTGATATCAGTGGTGGTATTAGTAGTTGCTTGCATGATCCAGATTGAGAGTTATTCTATGAAATCGCTAAGTGTTAAAACTTTATTGTCCACAGATTATAAGTTAGTAAGATCGTTATTCTCTGACTTCAACTTTAAAGACTCAGATTTTACTAACCTGCACCTTTTTAACTTTTATATTGTAATGAGACGCCATAATGATAATGAATCAATTTCTAAGCTGCTTAAAAATGCAGAGAGGCATTCTACGACAATTCGGTTAGAAAGAAAATTCTCTGACTGGAAGTATTTAGCTTCTTATGGATTTCTTTTCTCAAATAATACAAAAAAATTTATTGAGAAGATAAACTCAGAAGCTATACTGTCCGATGAAGATATAAATGAACTTGAGATTAAATTTCTTAACGAAAACATAGAGCTCTATAAGTTCATAAGTAAGTGTTTAGATTTATACAAAAAAAGATACAATTCAGAATATAAATACATTAATAAAGATCCTATAGATTTTTTTCCTTATAAATACTTGTCTGATTTTTCCAGCAAACCTCCTTCATCTAGCATAAAAAAATGCATTAAGTTATCTTTCGTATACTGTATTAAGAATAGGTCTCGAAGAGCAATGCTATCAATACAATCACTGATTAATTCTTATAATCAGTATTCTAAGGTTAATTTGAATATTGAAATTGAAATTGTTATTGTTGAAGACTTTGGTATTGATTTAATAAATGACTTTAATGTATCTGAGTTTTCGGGTGAAATCTATCATTATGTAATAAATACAGGTCTTAGTTGGACAAGGTCTGGAACATTGAATTATGGCATTAAAAGATCTAGTGGAGATATAGTTGCTTTTTGCGATGTTGATTTTTTATTCCATGACCAATTCTTTTTTGAAGCTGAAGAGTGTATTCTTAACTTTGAATTTGAGAAAAATATACTTGTAGTTAACTGTATTGAATCATCTAATCATTTTAAGGGAGCACAGGTTTATACTAAAGGTAGTCCATATGGATATATGTGGATGGTAGACTCTAAGCTGACAAAGCAAGCAGGAGGATTTTCAGAAGAATATATAGGTCATGGATTTGAGGATCGTGATTTTCAATATAAAATGACTAGTCTTTATGGGTTAAAAATTATTGATTCAATAAGTCAGCGTCCAGGTATGTTTGTTATACATTTCTCACATAATACTAGAACAGGAGATGACAATCGAGATGTAAATAAGAGTTTATTAGAAGATAGGCTTTTAAATTCCAACTTTAAAATACAAAAGAAATGGGGTGAGTTTCCTTTGCTTTACAAAAGCAACTACAATAAAGGCTTAACTATCTCAGATAAAATGGTCACAGACACATATGATGTTGTTTTTCTAGCACATAATTCCTATCATGCTTGGACGTATCAAATATTGTTACCTGAATTAAAAAAGAAAGGACTTAGGACTATATTGTTATCACCATTACCAGATTATCAAGATGAAGGTGTGGAAAAATTCTGCTTAGATAATAGTATTCCTTTTATGAGGGTTGTACAGTTTCTAGAATTGGAAATTAATAGTTTAGCCCTTATAGTATTCAATGATTGGGATTCAAAAGTTTCTAATCCATTAGTAAAAAGATTCAATGCACTAGGTAAGAAAACTATAGGCCTAATAGAAGGTATAAATGACTATAATGATATCGATACGGGTCGTAATCGCTATGCATATCGTACAGTATCTTATGTTTTAATTCCTGGGGATTTTGATAGGCGACATTATTTTTCTGACCTCGAAGATAGGGCGTATGTAGTTGGGATACCTAGGCTAAGTAAAATAATACCAGATAAGATTGGTGTAAAATCAAATTCGAGAGTTCTCATAAATGCTAACTTTACTTATGGTGTCTTAGAGGAGTATAGGTATAGTTGGATAGAAGATTGTGTAAACGCTTGTGTAAACAATGGATTAGATTATATTATCTCGCTGCATAATGCAGATCAAGGAGATTACTCAAAATTTAATGTTTCTGAAAGTTCTTTTTATGATGAACTTAAGCAATCTGCCCTATTAATTAGTCGGTTTTCATCATGTATTATTGAGTCGCTTGTAGTTGGTGTACCAGTCATATATTATAATAATGGGTTTGAAAGTGTTTATAAGTTTCAAGAACCCAATGGTGCATACTTCTATGCTAAAAGCTATGATTGTTTGAATAGAGAAGTTAGAAAAATAGCTGAAACAAAGGTAGACTCAAATGCTGTCTCAAATTTTTTAAATGATCATGCACTCTTTGAAGCGGATTCGAGTGGGAAAATCGTTTGTGCATTAATTAATATTCTAAATAAGGAAAGTTTATAGTGAGAATTTTATTTTGGTCATGGCCACGTATTGAAGCACCTAGTATTAACTTTAAAGGTTCTTCTAATGCATTTGGGAATCAGTATTTTTATTTTGAAGATTTTGTTGATAGATTAAAAACTAATAGTGGTAACCTTATACATTGGGATGCCACAAACAAAATATTTGATCACGATGGGGAAACCTCATGCTACTTCCAACCATCTAAAATGAGTAAAGATGATTGGGAAACTTTCATAGAAATTGTAAATAATAATTTTGATGTAGTTCTTATTAGCCAGGCTAACTCGTTACGCCCTGATGCAGATCATGGTGGACTAGCAAACTTTATTGAAAAAGTTGATGTCGATGTTTATTTGTTTGGGTTGGGTCTACAAGAAGATTTTAATGCTAGTTTAGATAGTGTTCTACCAGGAACTAAAAAATTTTTAGAAATAGCTAATACTAAAGCTAAACTGTTCGCCGTAAGAGGACAAAGAACCGCTGATTGGCTAAGTAAGGCAGGCATACATAACTTTCATGTAACTGGATGTCCAAGTATGTATGTTTATCCGCATAAAATTTTGAGTGCTATCCGGTCCTTCCGTGATATTCCAGAAAAGATTTCTAGAAATGCCCCTTTAAAGTTTTTATCTGCAGGGCATTTTGAAAGACCTATATTAGCTAAGCCCGAGCTTAAGTGGAGAGCTGAAGGTTTATGTAATCTGTTTAAAGGCGAAAAAGCAGATTATGTTTTTCAGAGTGAGTTTAGAGGGTATTATCATCTAAAGAATACGGTCATCTACGATCCAGTTAGTAACGAAGTTGATGACATAGCTATTCGTAACTATTTTTTCGATTATTATGGTATTACTGCTAATTTCGATAAATTCCTATTTTTTACAGACGCAAATATGTGGAGATTTGCTGCATCTTCTTATGATGTTTACATTGGTGACAGACTTCATGGTGGCTTAGTTAGCCTACAGGCTGGAGTCCCTTCTGTTCTGTTATATAATGATGTGAGAGTTAAAGAGATAGCCGATTTCTTTATGTTACCCAATTTTGATATGAAAGAAATTGGATCCTACTCTGCTAGAACATTACTTTTAAAATCTTTAGAAAGTTATGATGTAGATCTTGCTGTTTCTAAATACATTAATCTTTATAGGGATTTTAAAAACTTGATTGAATCAAAAGGCCTTGCTTTTCAACCACATTATAAAGATTTTGAAATAAAGGAGTCAGTTTGATACTAAAGTTAGGGGCTATCCTAGATAAGTAAAACTATTTAGGATAGCACTATGAGAAAGAGTAAACTAAGTTGGTATAAACAAAACAGACTAATCGAGTTATTTGTTGCAGATTCTACAGCAAGAATAGCAGCAAGAATAGCAGCAAGAATAGCCAGTGTTAATAAACCCACAGCCAGTTATTACTTTCATAAGCTACGAATGCTGATTTACGAAAATAGCCAAGACCCTGGTTTATTCGAAGGCGAAATCAAAGTATAGTCAGTTCACTATAAAAGAAATACAGCCCATATCATGAAACAGTTTAGGCAGATTATTCTCCATCCAGCCTTGGCGTAGAAACTTTGCTTGTGCCCACTTCTTTTCAATGGGATTTAGATCAGGGCTGTAGGGTGGCAGCCATAGAATACGATAGCCATTTCTGTTTAGTAGTTTTTGAATGCGTTTATTTTTATGAAAGCGTGCATTATCCATGACAATCATGCATTTAGTCTTGAGACTTGGAATTAGCGTGTATTTGCACCACTCATAGAATATGCTGCTGTTGATATTCTGCTCAAAGTAATCAAGTGCAAACAGCATCTTTTCATACAGAGCACCAATGACATTAGTACGCTTTTTTGCTTGCCAGTTGTAGCTGTCAATACAGGGTTTGCCTATCGGTGCATAGCCATAAGGACGAATGGTTTCAGCCTCGAAACCACTTTCATCCATATACACTATGGGATAACCTTGCTGTGTAAAGCTATCAAGCTTACTCTGATATATCGATCTTTTTATCGGACAGGCTTTTGGATGCTCTAAGGTCTTTTTTTTGGCTAATACCTATACGTTTTAAAGCAGTGTGCATGCCGGTCTTACTACAGTCAAAGCGCCTAGCTCGCTCGTACAGATAGTCGTCTGGATATTGTTCAACGTCTTTTAAGAGTGCTTCATTAGGTATTTTAGTTGATGATTTATCTCGAGTTTGTTTGATACTTGGGTTTTTCAGCCAGCGCTGTAATGCAGTTTTGCTAACATTATAGAAAGTACAAGCCTCACGGATACTCATATCTTTGTTTTTGACACTTTTAATCACTTGTGCTCGAAAATCTGCTGAATAGGTCATGTGTTCTTCTGGCATTTCATCTGTTTTAAAACGATTGTATCTTATTTATAAAGAATTGACTATAGATGAATCATATTAAGTCATTGTGTATTTCATTAATTAAGACTGTTATAAATATTGTATCGGTTTTATTTGGATTAGATTATAGTTATATAGGATAGTCCCTAATATTGACATGAAGAGTCGAACTTCAGGTAAATTAGTTGTCTGGTTATCATCTTAATTTAACAATCCAACCCCAAAAAGGTTGATAGATTTTTCGTGCATATTTATTATCTTCTATTAAGTTGGGTATTGCAGAAAAAGCTAGTGTTTGAGATTCCGTAATAATAAAGTGATCTATATTTAAGGCCAATAACTCACGATGCATCCATGTATTCTCGCTGACTATACAAGTAGCACCTGCTTGTATAGCCAACCACATCACTCCTGATGTTTTGTTCTTATAAGAGATGCTATCGTAGTTTAGTAAAACTAAATTGCATTGGTTATAAAGTGCAATTATATCTTCTGTATTTAGAAACTTAGCAATAATTTTAGTAGTAGGACATATCTCCTTGATTTGTGAGACGAGGTTCTTTTGTTGTTTATTGAGATCTTTTTTACTTAAATGAATAGTTATAGTACTACTTTTATGCCATTTATTTTTTAATTCAGCGAGTATTTCAGGTAGTTCATAGAAACCTTTCTCTTTTTTAATCTCTCCAGAGTAAAGTAGAATATTGTCTTTTGAACCATCATTGTCTTGTCTTTGTCTAATTCCGTCAGCGTGCCAATCTCCTAAGAAGAAAGGATGAAGATCTATCTGAGTCTTATCTGACATAAGCTCCTGAAATGCCAAAAGATATTCTTGGTTACTGGTATATAACTTTATATTTTCGCAACTCTTTAGTCTTTTCAACGCAACTTTATAATTCAATGCCAGCTTTGGGTTTTCATATTCTAATGCCTCATTGATACCGGACCAGTACATCAAAAATACATTATATATAAAGCGTTCATTAAGGGAGCCTTTGATAGCTAGCCCCAAAGCCATTAAATGCTCCCAAGACATTGTATGAGAAATTAACTGTACTTTTCCCTCTGGGTAGATATCTACTAAAGCCTTGAAAGCAAGCTTATATTCTTGAGATAATTGCAATATATAGTCATTTATTTGCGTAGATGTTGATGAGTCAATATTCAACCCAAATATATCAGTATCAAAAATTCTCACGAAAGAGATTTTTTGCTCGCTGAGTTTGTATTGCCACTCTTTTGATAACGCTTGATGAGTTATTATTGTTATATCGGCTTCTTGAGTTTTACTATACTTGCATAATAAGTCTAGAAAACCTGTATTATGAGCGCCTTTAAACCCTGCCCCAATATCTATAAATGCAATTTGTTTCATGATATAACTATCCGTTTTTGATCCATGATTTACTTTTAAAAGCCTATTATAGTACAGGTCATCGGTATACAGAGTGATATTAGATCAAACCCCATATATACTAAATGGAGTATAGTATTCATAGAAATTATACCAAGTTTAAGCGTACTTAATGGTGAGGTTTCTGTATTTTTGAATTGGTTTAAATTTAAGTATTGGTGTAATTTTTTATATGAGTTTATAAAAAATCTGATTTTAACAACCAAATATAAATTTTGTAAATTAAATTTTTTTAATTTAGGAATCTAATGAAAAAAGCACTTATCACAGGAATTACGGGGCAAGACGGCAGTTATCTTGCGGAACTTTTAATCGAAAAAGGTTATGAAGTTCATGGTATTAAACGACGTGCCTCATCCTTGAATACTCAGCGTATTGATCATATATATCAAGATCCTCATGAAAAGAATAAGAAACTATACCTTCATTACGGAGATCTTACTGACACCTCTAATTTAACGCGTATCTTATCTGAAGTACAGCCAGATGAAGTGTATAATCTAGGTGCTCAAAGTCATGTAGCGGTGAGCTTTGAATCACCAGAATATACTGCTGATGTCGATGCTATTGGTACGCTACGTTTGCTAGAAGCGATTCGATTTTTGGGATTGGAAAAAAAGACTAGATTCTATCAAGCCAGCACTTCTGAGCTCTACGGTTTAGTACAAGAAACCCCGCAAAGTGAGACGACACCTTTTCATCCACGCTCACCTTATGCTGTAGCAAAAATGTATGCTTACTGGATTACAGTGAACTATCGTGAAGCTTATGGTATGTATGCTTGCAATGGGATTTTGTTCAACCATGAATCTCCACGACGTGGTGAGACATTCGTTACTCGCAAGATTACTCGTGGACTAGCAAATATTGCTCAAGGTATAGAATCGTGCCTTTATATGGGTAATATTGATGCTATGCGTGACTGGGGACACGCCAAAGATTACGTACGTATGCAGTGGATGATGCTACAGCAAGACGTTGCAGAAGACTTCGTCATCGCAACGGGTGTGCAGCATAGCGTAAGAGAATTTATTAACTGGTCGGCAGCTGAACTAGGTATTACCTTACGCTTTGAAGGTGAAGGCGTCGATGAAGTTGGTATCGTCACTGAAATTACAGGTGATCATGCACCAGCTCTTAATGTGGGTGATGTGATCCTCAAGATCGATCCAAGATACTTTCGTCCAGCTGAAGTAGAAACTCTGCTTGGTGATCCAAGTAAGGCGAAAGAAAAGCTTGGTTGGACACCAGAGATTACGGTACAAGAGATGTGTGCAGAGATGGTACAATCAGACCTAAAAGAAGCTAAGCGCCATGCATTATTAAAGTTACATGGTTATGAGATTCCACTATCTGTAGAGCAATGAGTATGAGGAAGGTATTTGTCGCAGGGCACAAGGGAATGGTGGGTTCAGCCATTACTAGACAGCTACCACTCAGTAATGATGTTGAAATCATTACTTGTGATAGAGGCGAAGTTGATCTTATTAATCAATCACAAGTGTTGGACTTTTTTCAGAACAATAAAATAGACGAGGTGTACCTTGCTGCAGCTAAAGTAGGGGGAATACAGGCCAACAATAATTATCCTGCTGATTTTATTTTTGAAAACTTGATGATTGAGGCCAATATTATTCATTCGGCACATCTGAATGATGTGCAAAAACTGCTGTTTTTGGGTTCAAGCTGTATCTACCCTAAACTTGCTGAGCAACCGATGCAAGAAACGGCGTTATTAACAGGTACTTTAGAAGAAACAAATGAGCCTTATGCAATCGCCAAGATAGCAGGGGTTAAGCTTTGTGAAAGCTATAATCGACAGTATGGGAGAGATTATCGCAGTGTGATGCCAACCAACTTATATGGTGTTAATGATAATTTCCATCCAGAAAACAGCCATGTTATTCCAGCTTTATTGAGACGCTTTCATGAAGCAAAAGTGAACCAATTACCTGAAGTCATCGCATGGGGCACTGGACGAGCGATGCGAGAGTTTTTGTATGTCGACGATATGGCAGCCGCTAGCATTTTCATTATGAATTTAGAAAAAACAACTTATGACAAACATACAGAACCAATGTTAAGCCATATTAATATCGGAACAGGAGTTGACTGCACGATTAAAGAGTTAACAGAGACAATTGCAAAAGTCGTAGGGTATACAGGCAGAATCGTATGGGATAATTCAAAGCCTGATGGCACACCTCGTAAGCTAATGGATGTCAACCGTCTAAAGTCTTTAGGCTGGCAATACAGTATTGGCTTAGAGAAAGGGCTTAAGCGAACTTATAATTGGTTTATAGATAGCCAAGAAAGTATTAGGAAGTAAAATCATGTACTTGGATAATAAGGTTTTCAAAACGGTCATTCAATACATACCGCTAATATCGACTGATCTAACCATTAAGAATGCTCAAATATTCAATCGTTTAACATGTACTGAGATGAATTAAGGGTTCTTATTAGATGAGGCATACGGTTTAGGTATGATTAAGTACCTGTATGTATATAGTGTTTTTGATAGATTAAATTAGTACTGATCCATTTAGGATAAAAATTATGATTTTACCGATAATTATGGCAGGTGGCACTGGCAGCCGTTTATGGCCGTTATCACGTGAGCTCTTTCCTAAGCAGTTTCAAAAACTATATGGTCAGACCACGATGCTGCAAGCGACTGTGTTACGGCTACAAGGCTTGGAGTGCTTACTACCATTAGTTATATGCAATGAAGAGCATCGTTTCATTGTTGCTGAACAACTGAGACAAATCGGGCAGTTAGACCATAATATTATTCTTGAGCCTATAGGCAAAAACACTGCACCAGCGCTTGCACTTGCCGCTATTTACGCAGCCGAGTATGAAGACAATCCTGCACTATTGGTTTTAGCGGCTGATCATGTGGTACTCGATGAAGATGCATTTCGTACAGCAGTTGTAGAAGCACAAGTGCATGTAAAGCAAAATAAGCTTGTTACTTTTGGTGTTATTCCTCATGCTCCTGAAACGGGTTATGGTTATATTAAATATAATCCTAATTCTAGTGAACAATCAGGCTTTACAGTTGAGGAGTTTGTAGAAAAGCCTGACTTAGAGACGGCTGAAGCATATCTAGAGAGTGGGAACTACCTATGGAATAGTGGTATATTTGCCTTTAAATCACAAAGTTATTTAGACGAATTAAAATCTCACCGCCCAGATATTTATAGTGCTTGTAGTAATGCCATGCAAAGTCTCAATATTGACTTGGATTTTATACGCATAGATAAGGAAAGTTTCTTTGAGTGTCCTGCCGAATCAATAGATTATGCTGTCCTGGAAAAAACGACTAATGCGGTTGTGATTGCGATGGATGCTGGTTGGAGCGATGTAGGTGCATGGTCTTCCTTGTGGGAAGTGTCTGATAAAGATAAAAATGATAATGTCATAACAGGCGATGTATTGACTGTTGATAGTCATAATAACTACATATTTGCAGAAACAGGATTAGTGGCGACTGTGGGTTTGGATAATATCATTGTCGTTCAAACTAAAGATGCAGTACTAGTCGCATCTAAAGACAGGTCGCAAGAAGTCAAGAGTATTGTCAACCAATTAAAAGCTGATAAACGTCAGGAACATAGTGTCCACCGTGAGGTTTATCGGCCTTGGGGTAAATATGACTCTATCGACAGTGGGCATCGTTATCAAGTCAAATGTATCACGGTCAAACCTAGTGAAAAGATTTCTGTACAAATGCACCATCACCGTGCTGAGCACTGGATAGTGGTATCAGGTACCGCTAAAGTCATCGTTGATGGTAACGAAAAGCTAGTGACTGAAAATGAGTCTGTTTATGTACCACTAGGAGCGACACATTGTTTAGAAAACCCTGGTAAGGTTGATCTTGAAGTGATAGAGGTGCAAGTTGGATCATACTTAGGTGAAGATGATATCATCAGGTTTGAAGATCAATATGGTAGAACGTAAAACCTTACTTAAGCAGATTCTAAGAATTACAATCAAATACAATAAATAGATTTTTTATGAAAATCACTATCGTAGGCACAGGGTATGTTGGTCTATCAAATGCTATGTTACTGGCACAGCAGCATACAGTGACAGCTTTAGATATTGATGAGCATAAAATCAATAAAATCAATCAGCGTCAGTCGCCTATCGATGACAAAGAAATAGAGAACTTTTTAGCTCGTAAAGAGCTGGACTTATTTGCGACGACAGATAAAGTACAGGCTTATGCAGATGCTGATTATATACTGATAGCCACCCCGACTAACTACGATACAGATACCAACTGTTTTGATACCAGTAGTGTCGAGGCAGTCATCAATGACATAATGGCAATCAATGCTGATGCCCTTATCATCATCAAATCTACCATTCCTGTTGGCTTTACCCAAAAAACGAAAAAGAAACTGGGCATTGATAACCTTATCTTTGCTCCTGAGTTTCTGCGAGAAGGTAAAGCGCTGTATGATAATCTGTATCCGTCACGCATCATCGTTGGTGAGCAGTCAGAGCGAGCTCAGAAATTTGCGCAGATGGTGGGAGATTGCGCGGTTAAAGAAAATATTGATATCTTATTAACCAATAGCGCCGAAGCAGAAGCCATCAAGTTATTTGCCAACACCTATCTAGCACTGCGCGTCTCCTACTTTAATGAGCTTGATACTTATGCAGTGGTGCATGGATTAGATACCAAGCAAATCATCAAAGGTGTGTGCTTGGATCCAAGGGTAGGAGACTTTTATAACAATCCATCCTTTGGTTATGGTGGTTATTGTCTCCCTAAAGATACGCAGCAGTTACTGGCTAATTATGAGAATGTACCGCAGAATTTGATACAGGCTGTGGTTTCATCAAACAATACTCGTAAAGAGTTCATCGCTAATGATATAGTATCGAGTAACCCAAAGGTCGTTGGTATTTATCGTTTGATAATGAAAGCGGGCTCTGATAACTTCCGTGCGTCGGCGGTTCAAGGTATTATTAAACATTTAAAGCTATTAGGGACTACGGTTATTATTTATGAGCCGAAGTCTAATGAAGATAGCTTTTTGGGTTGTGATATTGTTAATGACTTAGATGCTTTCAAGAGTATGGCAGATATTATCGTAGCCAATCGACTCTCAGAAGAGTTAGAAGACAGCTTAGATAAAATATATACGCGAGATCTATCTGGTTCAGACTATTAATTAGGCCTTTATTTGAAATACTTTACTTACGTTAGGAAAAAACAGTTTACTCATGCGCTAGCAACTTTGAAGCCTAGACTGCGCTATATTACTGCTAAGCGGCGTTGGTATGCAGCGCGTTTAGGCTTGTATCGCACTGTTTCCAAACATTCGTCATGGTTGCCAATAAGGACGCCACGGCATACAGTGGTCTTGGCTATCGTTAATATTAAGCGTCAAAACTTAACGGACGATAGCGCTAGAACTCATATAGAACATATCTTATATAATAAATGCTATCGCCAATACCATCATGAGTTTATCAAAGAGACGATACCATTCTACCCTGAAGTGATCTTTAATTTTCTGCAAGCACAGTCAAACAGCTTGGATAGTTCTTATTATCTAGGTCTATATCTAGCACTAAGGCATAAGTACCATTCATCTGACTCAAATATTGACAACGGTTCATTAGAAGTGTTAAAGCATGACTATACTGATTATAGGTGTCTATATAATAATGTCACTATGAAAAGTAGCAACTCATTAAATAAGCTTGCCAATTTAAATAAAATATTTACTCACCATCAGCTGAATCAAATAGAGCTGATCGATGAGCAGCAGCAATTTACGGTGACCAACCTAAGTGCAGTAAAGCAACTTAACAAGCAGGAAAATTCCCACAGTCGTAATCAGCAGCAAAAGGTGACCGTTATCGTTACCACCTATAATGCAAGCGAAACAATAGATAGCTGTATTAATAGCCTGTTGCAGCAGTCATGGCATAACTTAGAAATAATAGTGGTTGATGACGCCAGTACTGATGATACCTTACTACGTCTGCAGCATCTAAGTGCTCATAATATCTCTACTAAAGTTATTGCTCTACCGCGAAATGTAGGAACATTTGCTGCCAAAAGCATTGGTGCGCAATATGCAACAGGTGAGTTTTTAACCTGTCAAGATTCTGATGATTGGGCGCATCCACAAAAAATAGCAAATCAAGTGCAACCTTTGATAGAAGACTCTAGTATCATTGCGACGACCTCACATTGGTTGAGATTAGATCATGATGGTCAGTATTATATCCGTCAATTATACCCTTTCATGCGTCAAAACCCCGCATCCCCTATGTTTCGTTTGCAGGCTGTTAAACAGGAGATTGGTTTATGGCATATCGTAAGAACGGGGGCTGACAGTGAGTTTTTTGAACGCTTAAAGTTAGTCTTTGGCAGTGAGAAAATTATAGTCGTTAAAAAACCGTTGACCATCGCCAGTCATCGTCCTAACTCCCTAATGACTTCAGAGCAATTCGGTATCTATAATCGTACAGCAGCGCTGGCTCGTTTAGACTACTGGGAAGCATGGCGACTATGGCATATAAACACACTCTATCAAAAAGCTTGTTTGGTTATGCCTAGCATTCAGCAAGAAGCAAATGCGACACAAGCGTTGTTTTCTGGAATACCAGATAGCATTCAAGTAGATATGCGGAGCTTAAAAGAAAGCTTGGCCACTCATACAGTATTGAGTAAACTCTAGATAAAGCTCTTTATTAAATACTAACGATAAATATTAAGCTAATAGGATTGTTGAGGTATGAAGAACATCACCCATGCGGTTATTCCTGTCGCAGGCTTTGGTACTCGTATGCTGCCATTGTCGAAATCTGTACCAAAAGAGTTATTACCGCTTGGTAATCGTCCTGCTATTCATTACGTGGTCGAAGAGGCCATCGCTTCGGGTATCAAGCATATTGTCTTGGTTGGTCATGCACAAAAGAGCGCGATTGAAAACTATTTTGATATCAATGTTGAATTAGATAGCCAACTCCGTCACAAAGGAAAAGATGAACTGGCTGATAGCTTAAATTGGTTGCCAGAAGATGTGACGGTATCGATGATACGCCAAGGTAAAGCGTTAGGTTTGGGTCATGCAGTACTGGCAGCGCGACCAATCATTGGTGAGCATGACTTTGCGGTATTATTGCCTGATGTCGTGCTTGATCCTTTTACCACTAACATGTCTGCTGATAATTTGGCCTTTATGCTGGATGCCTTTGCTACAGATGGTCATTCACAGATATTGGTTGATCAAGTAGCGGATGAAGACGTACATAAGTATGGTATTGCTCAACTAGATGAAAAGCTCAGCAATACTAATGACATTGATGAAGAAATAAATACTAGCTTTAAAGTGGCTGGTTTTGTCGAAAAGCCCAACTTAGCTGATGCTCCTTCCAATCTGGCTGTGGTAGGGCGCTATGTGTTTAGTAACCATATCTTTGATTACTTAGCCAATACTAAAGCATCTGTCGGTGGTGAGATTCAGCTGACAGATGCGATTGATGCGCTCATTAGTGAATATGGTGTCCATGTCACGACCATGCGCGGCAATAGCTACGATGCAGGCGATATGCGCTCGTATATGCAGGCGTTCATCTACTTCGCCGAGCAGCAATTAGTAGATGATGAGTAGCTGATGAATGAGATAAAGGGCGACAAAGCGTATAGCAGTGCTCGACATTCTAAATACTGGCAGCAACTACAGACGCTTGCAAAGCATCCTTGGTCGCTTGCACAGCTATTCTCGCAAGATGATAAGCGTGCCAAGCATTTTAGCGTGCAGGCTGGTACGCTGTATATGGACTTTAGTAAGCAGCGTATCGATCAGGCAGTATTGTCTAACTTGCTAAGTCTGGCCGATAGTTGTGAGCTGGATGCTCGTATTGATTCGTTATTACAAGGGGCGATGGTAAATACCAGCGAGCAGCGTTCTGCATTGCACACAGCATTACGATTGCCAGAGACAGCGACATTACAAGTCGATGGACAAAATATCGTCGCTGATGTACATCATAGTTTGGCACAAGTAGCACGCCTCTCAGAGCGCGTGCGCAATGGCACGTGGCGTGGGTTTTCGGGCAAGGCAATTACAGATGTTGTCAATATTGGGGTTGGAGGTTCTGATCTTGGCCCGCTGATGGCGACTACGGCGCTTGATGAATGGGCAGATACCAGTATTGAAGTACATTTTGTCTCCAATATGGACGGTACTCAGCTTGATAATCTACTCAAGTATTTAAATCCTGAGACCACACTATTTATTATCTCTTCCAAATCCTTTGGTACGGTTGATACTTTATCAAATGCTAAGACGGCATTATCTTGGCTACTTGCAACGGCAAAACTTCGTGCAGGTACAGAAGACAGTGTATTACGTCGACACTTTATCGGCATCTCAGCCAATAGTGAAAAAATGAGTGCTTGGGGAATTCATCCTGAGCATCAGTTGCAGCTTTGGGAATGGGTCGGCGGTCGCTTTTCTTTATGGTCGGCGATAGGCCTTGCCATTGCTATTCGTATTGGTATGAGTGGCTTTAAGGCATTATTAAGTGGTGCTCATAGTATGGATGAGCATTTTGCACAAGCTGACTTTGCCGACAATTTACCCGTACTGTTAGGCTTGCTAGCTGTTTGGAACAGTACTTTTTTACAAGTAAATGCGCATACCGTATTGCCTTATGACGGTCGATTGGGCTATTTACCCAGCTATTTAACCCAGCTAGAGATGGAGAGTAATGGCAAGTCAGTTACTCGGAATGGGGATCATATTGACTATGATACATGTCCAATTCTATGGGGTGAAATCGGCTCAAATGCGCAGCATGCATTCTATCAGCTGCTACACCAAGGCACGCAGCAGGTTTCCTGTGACTTTATCGCTTGCGTACGTCGCTACGGTGATGAGGCGCGAAACTCCTCATTGCAACAACAGCACGAGTTGTCTTTAGCAAATTGTTTGGCGCAAAGTCGAGTATTGGCATTTGGTAATGCTGCTGTGACAGATCTCGTTAATCCACAGATAGTTTCCGAAGCAGACAAATATAAGTACTACCGTGGGAATCAACCGTCAACCACATTACTGATTGATGAGCTGACGCCGCATAGCTTAGGCGCATTGATAGCGCTCTACGAACATAAGGTATATGTCATGGCCAGTATCTGGGATATCAATCCTTTTGACCAATGGGGCGTCGAGATGGGCAAGCAAATGGCAGACTCCGTACACCATGCCATGCAGCATATCCAGACGGACTCTCAAGGTCTATTCGATACATCTACTGACCAATTACTACAGCGTATTAAGCAGCTGCCTTAGTAGTATTGATACATCAATAATATAGGAAAGCACGCTCATGGAGACGGCTTTAGATAGTAGCCATATGAATAAATATAATAATAAATCTGAACCAAACCAATCAACTGATTCTACAGTTTGTGTGCTTATTGGTCACAGTATAGAGGCGATTACCAGTGCAGTGGTGCTGGCAAGTCTCGGTCAGCGTGTGCATCTTTACGCAGACAAGATGCTACTGACGCAGCAGATACAACAGTATGGTTTTGAGCATCATCTGCAAGCCCTATGGCAAATGTATGAGCAGCAGCAGGTCATTACCAGTAAGGAATTACCGGCTAGTGCCGATATGCTAATAAAAGGCTATGAAGCAGCTAGTCATAACGAAACTGATGCTCAAAATACGGTGACGCTTTATTGGTTATTTTTAGACAATATTAAACCTGTGTGGACAAAAGACAGTTGGATTACCGCTTTTAATCAAAGCCATCAGCAAGCACTACCTGTGATTATGAGCGGCATTGAGCAATTAGGCCATGTAGCAGGATTGGCTCACCGCTTACAGCGTGCTCGGGTCTATTACGTGCCATTTGTATTCTTACAAGATGGCGATGCGTATAGCTCGATGTTGAATCCTTCGTTATGGCTACTGGGTGAAAAGACAGCAAGTAGCAGCCATCACTTGAATGTATTGAAGCCTTTGATGCAGCACGCACGCGCTGCTCATCATGCTGATATCGCAACGATAGAGTTTGCTCGCAGTAGTATCATGGCGATGCTAGCGACTAGAGTGAGCTTTATGAATGAGATGTCACGTTTGGCTGATAGTCAAAATGTTGATATCAGTCAAGTCAGTCGTATCATGGGATTGGATGAGCGGGTAGGTAGCAGTTATCTAAAAGCAGGGTGGGGATTCGGTGGTAATACTTTGCCCACTGAGCTGGCTGAATTGCAACAATCAAGCCGCACACACAGTTTGGATATGCCTTTATTACAATCTATTGTGCATATTAATGAAGATCAAAAAGAGCTGATATTCCGCAAATTTTGGCAATATTTTGATGGGTTTATTGATAATAAAACGGTTATGATTTGGGGTGGTAGTTATAAGTCAGGCTCAGGACGTACCGCTGGTTCAGCTATACATCCGTTGTTAGCATTACTGTGGTCTTATAATATTCGAACACTGGTTTATAGTGACAAGGCACAGCACGAGCTTGCCGAGCTTTATCAGCAACAGCCATTGCTTGAGCTGATTACTAGTCCCTATCAACAGCTTTGCGATACCCATGCTATTTTTATCGTTAGTTGGTCATCACGAGATCAATTAGATATCGCCCAAATCAATCAACAAGCTATGCCAGTATTTGATGCGCAAAATGTCCTGACACGCTCGCAAATTAATAGCTTAGTAGGTGACTATATGGGTATTGGTCGAACTAAATAGTTTGATTTAAGGTTTTCTGTGTATAGAAAAAAGGCTCGCTAATACTCATTAGCGAGCCTTTTTTTTGACTTATAATCAGAACTGTTTTACTGGGTTAATCACTTTATACTGGTACGGCACCTTGCGTTGCTAGCCATTGCTGTATCTCTTGAGTCTTAGTAGCCAGTAACGGTCGATCGCCGCGACTTTCGATATTCAATCTGATAAGCGGCTCGGTATTCGATGCACGTAGATTGAAGCGCCAGTCACCAAAATTCAGACTTAAACCATCGAGTGTCGATTTAACTGGTTGCTCGTTGCTGAATTTATCTTCAATTGCGCTAATAATTGTTGGTGCGTCATAGGTTGTAAGACGAAAGTTTAGCTCACCTGAGCTGGGATAGGCGGCAATATAGCCTGTGACCAATTCAGATAGTGTTTTACCAGTGATAGACAACAGTTCGATGGTCAATAACCATGGAATCATACCACTGTCGCAATAGAAGAAGTCACGAAAATAGTGATGGGCAGACATTTCACCGCCATATATAGCACCTGAGTCCCGCATGACTTGCTTGATAAATGAGTGTCCAGATTTACTAATGACAGCTTTACCGTTATGTTCCTCTATCACTGCTTCGGTATTATAAATTACTCGTGGATCATAGACGATTGATTCACTCCGGTATTTGTTCAAAAATGCTTGAGCGAGCATACCGACGATATAGCTACCATCGATAAATTCGCCACGTTCATCAAATAAGAAGCAGCGATCAAAGTCACCATCAAAGGCGATGCCAAGATCCGCGTTATTTTCCAAAACGGCTTGCTGGGTAGCTACTCTATTGGCTTCAATCATTGGATTAGGGATGCCGTTAGGGAAGCTACCATCTGGTGTATGATGCAATTTAATCACTTCAATCGGTGCTTCTGCTTGTGCTAACTTATCAATTAATAAATCGACCACAGGACCTGCACTACCATTGCCTGAATTAACGACCAGTTTGAGTGGTTTTAGTTTATCAGTATCAATAAAAGTCATAACATGATCGATGTACGCGCTTTTATCCGTCAATAACTGCAATTTGCCTGATTGATTATCCGTAGTGAACTGCCCAGATTCTGCCAGTGCTTGAATCTCTGCCAACCCATCATCAGCGCTGATTGGTTTTGAATGTTCTTTAACCAGTTTTAGGCCATTATAATTGATAGGGTTATGACTGGCAGTCACTTCGATACCACCTAACGCCTGATAGTGACTGGTGGCAAAATATACTTCTTCGGTACCACTCATGCCCAAATCAATCACATCAACGCCAGCATCCATCATACCAGTGATAGCGGCTTGTTTTAATTGCTCACTAGAGTGGCGAATATCACTACCGATAACGATAGCAGGTTTTAGAGTTGCTATATCATCGGCTTGAGTTTGAGCCGCTGCCTGATAACGTTGATATAAAATCTGTGCAAACGCGCGCCCGATACGGTAGGCAATCTCTTCATCGAGATTGACCCCAAGCTCACCCCGAATGTCATAGGCTTTAAATGAGCTGATAGTAATAGGGTCGAATGTCGCAGTTGGTTGATAGCTGGTGGTCGCAGAAGTGGACATAATGATAAAATTCCTCGCGCATGAGCGGTGGTAAAATGAAGAGGTTAGTAGCACAATTATAAGCCAAGCCGTGTTCAATGATACACTAACTATTAGACGAATCAGCAAACAACACATAAAACGATAAGAGCCGCCCTTATGAGTATTTCAGACAATAAAGTTACCGTGCCTGTACCAGTACAAGGCACACCAGAAGCCACTGGCCAGCTTGATGATTTGTTAGCGTTGATGGCACGACTAAGGACAGATTGTCCGTGGGACAAAAAGCAAACCAACCATAGCCTTATTCCGTATGCCATTGAAGAGGCTTACGAGCTAGGCGAAGCGGTACAAAGCGAAGATGATGAAGACATCAAAGGTGAGCTTGGCGATGTGCTGCTGCAAGTGGTATTTCATTGTCAGATGTATGCGGAGCAAGGGCGCTTTGATATGAGTGATGTTATCAGCACTTTGCAAGATAAGCTGGTTCGTCGTCATCCACATGTGTTTGAATCCGAAACGCTTAAAGACGATGCAGCAGTAAAAGTACGCTGGGACGAAATCAAGCTTGAGGAGCAGCAGGCACGCGAAGCACGTGGTAAATCAAAACGTCGCTTAGATCAGGTTAAGGTGGGTAGCGCATTGATGCAGGCGCAGGATGTACAAAAGCAAGCGTCAAAGTTAGGTTTTGATTGGGAAGGTATTGCAGGTGCCGTAGATAAGCTAGACGAAGAGATTGCTGAGCTAAAACATGAGCTAACAGATAAGTCTACAGCTGAGGTTAAAGCTAACATTAGAGAGGTCGAAAAAGAATTAGGCGACTGTATGTTTGCACTCGTGAACGTTGCACGTAAACTAAACCTCGATGCAGAAGCGGCTACCTTAACCTGTGTGCACAAGTTTAAATCTCGCTTTGGTTATATTGAGGAGCAGCTAGAACTCGCTGGCAAGCGTATTGAAGACAGCGATATAATAGAAATGGATGCACTGTGGGAAGCGGCGAAACAACATGAACGCTCATCCTAAAGACTCGTTTGCTAGCCTAGCCAAAACTGCTATTTTAGGTTGTGTTTTGGTTATTCTGATGCTTAATAATGCTAATGCAGACCCTTGTTTTGACGACCCTCAGCGTGCCTATGAGTATTTAATCGCAAAAGAAAATGCTGTCACACAAGCGCGTGAGCAATATACCGTGAATATCAATCGTGCCAGCGAAGGCGAGTTGGTTTCACTAAATGGTATTGGTAGTAGCAAAGCCCAAGCGATTATTTTATATCGTGAGATGTTTGGTGATTTTAAGACAGTGGATGAGTTAGCAAAAGTTAAAGGTATCGGTGCAAAAACAGTCGAGAAAAACCAAAGACGTTTAAGCGTGCGTGATTAATGGCGGTGTTTTGCATTAATTAACCCCAATATTGACAAAATAGCATGTAAGTAAATGTCATAACACCCCCAGTAGGTCCAAAATTTGTTAAACTAGCGGGTACATCCGCCTGATAAACGCTGTGTTATTCAGGGGTAGTTAAAGAATACCGGCGAGGAGTAGATGCATGGCCGAGCGTGCCGCCAAGCAGTTAGAACTGAACAAATCTGAATTACCCAATTCCATTACTGAAGTGATTGCCACATTGACCCGTGCTGGGTTTGATGCGTATATCGTCGGTGGTGGTGTGCGCGATACTTTATTAGGTCTGCGCCCGAAAGACTTTGATGCCGTCACCGATGCCAAACCGCATGAGATTAAAGATGTCTTTGGCAAGCGCTGCCGCATTATTGGTCGCCGCTTCCAGTTAGCGCATGTATACTCAGGTCGCGAGTTGATTGAGGTTGCTACTTTCCGTGGTCCACCAACCAGTGATGCCAATACCAATCAAGATGGTATGATTCTGCGCGACAATGTTTGGGGCGATATCCAACAAGATTTCTCCCGTCGCGATTTCTCTATCAATGCGCTTTATTATCAACCGCTCAAAGGCATCGTTCATGATTTCTGCGGCGCGCTTGATGATATTGATAACAGAATCATTCGTTTATTGGGCAATGCGCCAGTACGTATCGAAGAAGATCCTGTGCGCTTGCTACGAGCCTTACGTTTCAAAGCCAAGTTAGGTTTTGAGTTTGATGAAGCGTTGTCCGAGCAATTCAATGACGGAAACTGGGCGCTGCTTGAGCAAATATCACCGCATCGTCTCTATGATGAAACGCAAAAGATGTTTACCGGTGGCTATCTAGTACCCCTATTGCCATTATTGTTTGAATCAGGTGCGATTGATAGTCTCATTATCTATCCACCGTCTGAGCCAAGTGCTTTAGTCAATCAGGTAGCTATCAACACCGATAAGCGTATTGCAGCGGGCAAGAGTATCAACCCTGCGTTCTTCTATGCTGCCTTACTGTGGGAAAATTACCTGCATCAATTGGCAAAAGCCAAGAAGCGTAATATGCCGTTTGCCGAAGCGCAAATGCATGCGGCTGGTAAAGTCATTGACCGTCAGCGTATCAAAACCGCTATTCCGAAATTTGCTGAGCAATTTATCCGTGATATCTGGATATTGCAGCCGAAACTTGCAGCCCCGCGTAGCAAACAAATCGTTCAGCTATCAGAGCATCCGCGTTTCCGTGCGGGCTTTGACTTTTTGTTATTGCGTGAGCAATGTGGCGATGCAGAGCATCCGCTATCAGAGTCAACCAACGATATGGGTGACTGGTGGCAGACGTATCAAACCTTGTCTGAACAAGAGCAGCAGCAGGCGATTGATGAATTTGACGAAAATATTCGCCGTGGTGCTTATAAAAAAGGTCAACGTGGTCGCGGACGTAATCGTCAAGAATCAAAAACACAGACTACTGATAATGCAACACCTAATCAGAACAGTACAAAGCAAAACAAAGCCGATGACCGTGCTGAAAAAGGTAGAAATGAGCAATCAATGGTAAATGATTCGTCAAATATTCCAGCCCGTCGTCGCCGTGCTGCCAGCCAATCTAAAGCTAGTCGCAATGACAGCGGAAGACACGGCGTGCAGCAAATAGAGCAAGACAATAACGAGCTTGCTCAGCTACAGCAGTTGTCTCTTGCTAGTAACAAGCAATCGGCAAGCCAACACGCAAAGCCTAAGCCATTATTTATTATAGAGCACGAGAACGTTGTGCCGCCATTGCAGAAGCAACTGTCAGCTGATGATACGTCAAAGCGCAGCAAAGCACCTGTGCGAAAGCCAGCATCAACCAATCAAGATGCACCAAAGCAAGCGGTTAAGTCTGAACGCTCAAATAACGTTCAGCTGTCTAATACTGATCAGCCAGAAGCTCAGGCATCAGCTAGACCAACTCGCTCGATTGCAAGATTACCTGCGCTAGTCAGTATGAATAACGAACCGATCCCGCATAAGCGTCGACGTCGTCAACCTACTGTAGATAGTGCGAGCAATATCGAAGTACAAGGTAATAGCGATGTGAAGGTCAGTAATGACAAAGCACAGCCAGCAGCGAAGTATGCGAAAAAAGCGCCTAAACCTGCAGTTGAATCAACTGATAAAAGCGATACTAAAAGTGTAAAGGAAGTAGGTGTCAAGGCAGTAGATAGCAAAGGCGCGACAAAAACCGCTGCACCTACGAGAGCCAGGAAATCGGTGAAAGCAACTACTGCAAAGGCTGCTAAAGCGAAGCAAGATACGAATGATCAGATGCCTGCTATGAAAGTAACTGATAACAAAGGCCCTGTACCATCGAAGCGCCGCCGCCGTCAGCCTAGTACTGAAAGCGCATAATATGGATAACAGTACAGATAATAGTAATTGGGTTACCTGTTATGTGGGCTTGGGTAGCAACCTCGCTAATGAGCTGGGTTCGCCTACTGATCATTTACAGCAGGCGCTTGCAATGATGCGAGCACATGAGCAGGTACGTAAAGTAAGTGTCTCTTCTTTTTACGCTTCAGCACCGATGGGTCCGCAAGATCAGCCGGATTTTATCAATGCAGTAGCTGGTTTTGAGACGACACTTACCCCTTATGAACTGCTTGCTTTTTGTCAGCAGTTGGAGAGCATGGCCAAGCGAGCACGTTTGCGCCGTTGGGGCGAACGTAGTCTGGACGTTGATATTTTGCTATACGGTGAGACGCAGATTACTGATCCAACACTGACGATACCGCACGTTGGCTTAAATGAGCGCAATTTTGTCTTAATACCACTGCGAGAATTAGCACCAAACTTAACCATCGCGGGTAAGTCTATAGGTGACTATGCACAAAGTCGCGATTGGACAGGTTTAACATTACTATCAAGCGATTGATTATAAGTAAATGATGCTAAGAGATAGATGATCGGGAGATTGGTCTGAGACCTCTCGATCACAGCTAGAATAGTAGCAATATTGATAATCAAAGGCATTGCAGATTAATTGAGGGTCATATGACGACATTATCTACTCTAAATAAATTTAAGAAAGAAGGTACCAAGTTCACTTGCTTGACCTGTTATGACTCGATGTTTGCACGAATAATGGAAAAAGCCGAAATTGATACGATTTTAATTGGGGATAGCCTGGGTATGGTTGTACAAGGCCATGACTCAACATTACCTGTGACAGTCAATGATATGGCTTATCACACTGCCAATATTGCCCGTAGTAACAAGCACGCGTTGATATTGGCTGATCTACCGTTCATGAGTTATGTGACACTGCCAGAAGCCGTCGCTAATAGCCGCACATTAATGCAAGCAGGGGCGCATGTCATAAAAATCGAAGGTGGTAGCGAGCTGTGTGAATTGGTAACGACCCTGGCACAAGCAGGCACACCAACTTGTGTGCATCTTGGTTTGACTCCGCAATCAGTCAACGTGTTTGGTGGCTATAAAATTCAAGGTCGCGGTGATGAAGCGGCTGATAAACTGCTTGCTGATGCTAAGGCAGTCGTTGACGCTGGTGCTGCATTACTATTACTAGAATGTGTTCCAGCCGCGCTTGCAAAAGCCGTTACTGAAGCCGTTGCCGTGCCAGTTATCGGTATTGGTGCTGGAGCCGATACTGATGGTCAGGTATTAGTTATGCACGATATGCTAGGTATGGCGCATGGCCGAGTCCCACGTTTTATCCATGATTTTTTAACAGATGAGCGTAATAGCGCTCACAGTATCGAAGGTGCTTTTGCGCTCTATCAGCAGTCAGTACGCGAAGGTAGCTTCCCGACTGAGCAGCACCAATTTAGCTGATTTTGAAGTTATCAAAGTTATTTAAGCTATTGAACAACAGAACGTTTGAATAGAAGAAAAGTAATCATGTCTCCAATTATTTATCATGATATCTCGTCACTACGTGAAGCGCTGCAGCCTTATCGTGGTCAGCAAAGTGACAAACAAGGCCGTCAGCAGCGCATTGCGCTAGTACCAACGATGGGTAATCTGCATAACGGTCATCTTGAGCTGGTAAAGATTGCCAAGCAGCATGTAGATGTAGTGGTTGTCAGTATCTTCGTTAACCCTACGCAGTTTGGCGTTGGGGAAGATTTTGACAGCTATCCCCGTACGCTAGATGCAGATGTGGCTAAGCTTGCGACAGTGGGTGCAGATTACGTGTTTGCACCTAGCATTGATGCAATGTATCCAGTATTACCACCACCTACTGCTGTGTTGGCTGGTGCTATTGCCAATCAGTTATGTGGTCAATCACGTCTTGGACACTTTGATGGTGTTGGTATTGTGGTGTCTAAACTGTTCAACATTGTGCAACCAGATGTGGCAGTATTTGGACAAAAAGACTATCAGCAGCTTGCTATCATTAAGCAGTTGGTACGTGACTTGAGTTATCCTATCAATATCATTGGTGCGCCTATTGTTCGTGCTGATGATGGCTTAGCGCTATCATCGCGCAATCAATACTTAAGTGCAAATGAGCGTCAAGCTGCCCCTGTATTACATCAAGCATTGCAAGAATTAGCGCAGAGTTTGAAAAGTACTAATATTAGTCAGCAAGCATTTGACCAACTATTAGTAGATACGCGAACACGTATTAGTGACGCAGGTTTTATTATTGATTATCTTGAAATAAAGACTGAGGAGTTAGGTTCTGTCGTAAGTGACTCTAAAGCCTTTAATATAGAAAACAAAAATATCGTTATTTTAGTCGCAGCTTGGCTAGGAAAAGCGCGTTTGTTAGACAATCAGTTGGTAGTGGTAAATTAGCTTTTATGATATAGCAGTAGACTAGATACAATAGACTTGGATGAGTAGATCATGGGTGTAAGTCAGGATCAAAATAGTAATGCGGCAGCAACGATAGCGGATCAGACGTCTACGAATAAGCTCAGTATATTGGTGGTCTCAGGGCGTTCAGGATCTGGTAAAACCTCGGTATTGAATATCTTAGAAGATCTTGGCTATTACTCTATTGATAATCTGCCGCTGTCTTTATTACCTAATGCTGCTCATAAACTGGTTAATGAAAGTGGCATTCATCGTATTGCGCTTGGTGTCGATATTCGAACGCCACGTGCGGATTTATCTAACTTTGCAGTGACATATGCTTCTCTCAAGGAGACTTATGGGTCTCATGCGGTACAAATTTTATATGTGACTGCACAAGAGAGTACGCTGATAGCCCGTTTCAATGCGACGCGCCGTGTACATCCGCTAATGTCTCAAGATATTGATAGTGATAACGCTAAGCATATTGCCTTTAATTTACCCGCTGCTATCAAAAAAGAAGTTGAGCTATTAGAGCCAATTGCTGGTCATGCTGATATTAGGATTGATACTAGTAGCCTAAATATTCATCAGCTCAAAGACAGCCTGCGTGAACACATAGGCATGGACAATCAGATTGTCATCAATCTACTGTCTTTTGGTTTTAAATACGGTAGCCCTATCGATGCTGACTTTGTATTCGATGTTAGAATTTTACCGAATCCGCATTGGAACCCTGAGTTACGTGACTCGACAGGATTGGATACCGAAGTAGGGGCATTCTTCTCAGATTATCCAGAAGTAGCAGAAATGATGGGTGATATTGATAATTTTTTGACCCGTTGGCTACCAGAATTTTTGCACAATAATCGTCATACGGTCACGGTTGCCATAGGCTGTACGGGCGGCAAACATCGCTCTGTTTTTATCACTGATCATCTACAACGCCGCCTTGCTGACGCCATGCCTAAAGGCGTGAAGGTATTGGCAAAACACCGCGAAAAAAGTCGTTGGTAATGATATCAGACACTATTTAATTTATTAATTATTATTTTGGAAAGCTTTTATGATCGACTGGAAAGAACAGGATATGCGCGTCTCGCGTACAGAACTCAAAAAAGCCCATGAGCGCTTGCAGCAATTATCTATACCGCTTGCTAGCTTATCGAAAAAACAGCTAAAAGCCTTACCTGCCAGTGATTATTTTATGGCAGAGCTAATGGCTTTGGCTGATATTACCAGCGCCAATGCTCGCAACCGTCAGACCAAACGTGTTGGTAAGCTGATGATTGAAGAAAATCGCCATGAGCTGATAAAGGCACTATTTGATGCGTTTTTTCCTAAAGAACAAGTCTCAAAAATCGAGAGCTGGTACGAGCGCCTGAATATCAATGATGAAGGTACACTCAAGCAGTTTGTGAAGCAATATAAAGCTTCTGAGCACCACAGTATGTATCAGTTGTTATTATGGATAGAGTATGCCAAACATATGCAAGATGATGAGTTGCTAGCAGAATCTAAAGCAGATTTGGCAAGTTATATTCGTGAAGTGGCTATTTTATCGCAGCTAAAAAAATAATACCTACACCAAGCTAGAAGGTTATTAATTGAAAGATTATTAGTTGACAGGTTAGTAGTTAAAAAATGAATAGCTAAAATGTTAAGATGCAAAAAAGCCAATCAATTTATGATTGGCTTTTTTGTGCATGACGTACGGATGTACTGTGCGTTATGTCTATTATTCAAGTATTTATTGCTTGAGTTATTTCTTTTCAGCACGGGCTTTGTCGACCAAGTAGTCGACGACTTTAGGTACTTTAGCACTCTCACCAGTGACTACATATTTGCCTTGCACCACCACAGCTGGTACACCAGAAAGCTGATAACGTTTAGCGCCTTCTTGTGAGCGACCAATTTTTGTACCAACGGCAAATGAGTTATATAGGCTGTTAAATTTCTTTTCATTCACGCCTTTTGATGCATACCATTTGCTCAATGATGATTGATCAAACAGTTTTTTACCATCTTTATGGATAGCATCAAATAATGCAGAATGAGTTTTGTCTTCGAACCCTAAAAGCTGAGCCGCATAAAAACCGCGTGCATTGGCTTCCCAAACAGGGTTAAGTGCCGCTGGTGTTTTGAAGAATACGACATCTTTGTCTTTAGTCTTTGCCCATTTTTCCATATGCGGATCAAGCACATTACAATGTGGGCAACCATACCAAAAGAATTCACGAACAATGATAGCATCACCGCTGATTTTCTCTGGGTTGTCTAGCACACGGTAATCTTTTCCAGCGACATAGTCTGCAGCTTGTGCGCCCATAGAGGCAAGTCCAATGGCCATGGCTAGACCAGTCAGTGTGATGACACGTTTCATACTTTATCCTTGAGGTGTGGAGACTTAGAATGGGTTAAGAGGTTTGTGTCTATATGGTTGTTAAACATGTGACACTCTAAAATATGTAGCTTTTAAAGCGTCTAAACCAGACAGTGTCGAGTATAATCGAACAATAACAAAGTATCGACTATGATAACGTAAAATGTATGTACTTGTGAATCGCATTCTTAACCGATAGTTGTAAAGCTGTTAGCTATTATTTAAGGTATATTGCTTGTTACTTTTTGAATCTACTGTTTCTCAAGTGTCTGCTTTATTTCTATATGGAACTTAAGAGATTCAAAAGTATCAGAATGCGATATTGTCACAAGGATACGTATCTTTTCTATATCAAGATACTGCCCAAAAAACAGGGTAAAGTTTAAGCCTATTCACAATCGCTGACGATGTGCTTACGACAAAACTGCTACTCTCATGCTAATATTAAGCACATAATCATGCACTGTAAACGATAATAACGATAGTGACAATCAAGGAACATACCATGAGCTCTGCTTTAAATTCTTCATCAACTTCAAATGATCAAAATAATAATAGCGCTTTCAATAGTACAGAGTCTACCACCATCAACGTAGATCCTAGCGAAGTCGAAAAATTTAATAACTTGGCGAGTGAGTGGTGGAGCAACACAGGGGCGTTTGCAACGCTACACGAGATCAATCCATTACGTTTAAACTGGATAGAAGAAAACGTCAAACGTGGCTATCAAAACGATGCTAATAAAACCACTGAGCAAGGACTTTCTGGCAAAAAAGTACTCGACGTAGGGTGCGGCGGCGGAATATTGTCAGAATCTATGGCACGCCGCGGTGCTGATGTGACAGGAATTGATTTAGGTACAGAAAACCTAAAAGCTGCTGCGTTACATGCAGAGCAAAGCCAGTTAGAGAATACGCTTCGCTATCAGCATATACCTGTTGAAGAGTTAGCAAAGACACATGCTGGTCAGTTTGATGTAGTGACTTGTATGGAGATGCTAGAGCACGTGCCAGATCCTAGCTCGATCGTGCAGGCTTGTTATGAGTTGTTAGCTCCTGGCGGTGTCTGTGTACTATCAACGATTAATCGCAATCCTAAGTCTTATCTGTTTGCCATCGTTGGTGCAGAGTATGTACTGCGGTTGCTTGATCGCGGCACCCATGACTATGCCAAATTTATCACGCCAGCAGAATTAGACAAAATGGCACTCAATACTGGATTTGTTCGTCAGGATATTATCGGTTTGCATTATAATCCGCTGACCAAACGCTACTGGCTTGCCCAAAACGTCGATGTTAATTATATGATAGCCGTACAAAAGCCATTGGTTTAATGCTGCACGCAGCCATTTATTTGCCATACTTTCACTAAACACGTCATCAATCTCAAGAGCATTCACTATGACCCAATTTGTAAAAGCTGTTTTATTTGACCTTGATGGGACATTAATCGATACTGCTGCTGATTTTGTTCGTATCATTGGTAAAATGAGTCTCGAAAACGATTGGCAGACACCGCCTGAAGCAGAAATCCGTGAGCAAGTCTCTGCGGGTGCCTCAGCTATGGTGCAATTGATGCTAAGACACAATGATCAACTCGAAGTCAGCGAAGAAGCATTACTTGAGTTTCGTCAGCAGTTCTTAGATGATTATGAAGCAGATATCTGTGTCGATAGCTGCGTGTTTCAGGCGCTTGAAGCGGTGCTGACTGAGCTTGAAGCAAAAGGTGTGCCTTGGGGTATCGTTACCAACAAGCCACGTTATTTAGCCGAAAAGCTATTAAGTGAGATGCAACTAGATCAACGCTGTGCGGTTTTGGTCTGTCCAGATGATGTATCTCGCACCAAACCAGACCCAGAGCCAATGTATATGGCGCTAGAAAAACTGGGTATCCCTCGAGGGGCTGCAGGCTGCGTACTCTATGTCGGTGACCATGTACGTGATATTGAAGCTGGCAACGCCGCTGGCATGCCAACGATTTTGGCCGCTTATGGATATATTCCACCTGAAGATCAAAAGTCTTTGAAAAAATGGGGCGCCGACTATATTACTGACACGCCTGAGCAGTTAAATAAATTACTGCTATCGTCTGGTAAGTTTGAGTATTTATAGACTGCTATATATCACCAGATTTACAACCATAAGCACATATCCTCAACGATTTAATGATAAGTAGTGAGCAATGCCATGAGTGACAATAATAATCAACCAGTCGTTCCACAAGACAATAAAAAAACGGTTCAGAGTCCTATTCAGCCTTTGACTCATGATGATATTCGTAATTTTGTACCGTCAAGTAACTGCCTAGATGGTAAGACTATTTTGGTAACAGGAGCGGGTGATGGTATTGGCCGTGTTGCTGCATTGACCTATGCGCGTTATGGCGCCACTGTTTTATTGTTAGGACGTACTAGTAGCAAGCTTGAGTACGTCTACGATGAGATTGAGAGTCTTGGTGGTAAGCAGCCTGCTATGTTGCCGATGAATCTAGAAGGGGCGACTTACGCCGAAATGCAGCAGCTCGAAGGGCTAATCAATAAAGAAGTCGGCCAGTTAGATGGTATCTTGCATAATGCTGGTGTATTAGGACAACTGACGCCGCTTGAGATGTATGACGTCGATACTTTTGCCCAAGTGATGAAAGTCAATTTCACAGCGACTTTTATGCTGACGCAAGCGTTATTGCCACTGCTCAAAGATGCAGATCATGGCTCTGTTGTTTTCACCTCTAGCACTGTAGGTACACATCCTCGCGCATTTTGGGGGGCTTATGCACTTTCCAAACAAGCAGTAGAAGGTATGAGTGATATCTTTACTCAAGAGACTCAGAACACCACCAATCTACGTTTTAACTGCATTAATCCAGGTGGTACTCGTACTAATATGCGTGCGCATGCGTATCCAGGTGAAAACCCTATGAGCTTAAAAACACCTGAAGATATCATGGCAGGCTACGTTTGTCTGATGAGTGATGAGAGCATTGGCGTACGTGGTCAAGTCATTGAGCTACAACCTAAAGATTAGTAGCAAAGTTTGTAAATCGATTACGTCATTTTTTATGGATGGTTTTATACACTATCGCAGGTTGCAATTAACCATAGTTAGCCCCATCTATTTGTTATTAAAGACATTTGTATTGTCTGATTATAACGAATAAAAAATAGGATAAGATTATGGCAGGTGGCTGGTCAAGAGATGGTGCTGAGCACGAACAAATGGATGCAACGGTCAATGATGCATTGGAGCGAGCGCGACGTTCGTTGCCGACAGGGGTAAGTGCTGAGCTGTGTGACGAATGTGGTAAGCCTATTCCAGAGGCAAGGCGACTGGCAGTGCCCGGTATTCAGCATTGTGTTAGTTGTCAGACGGAGCTTGAACAAGAAGCAAAAGCAGCTGAGCTATTTAATCGTCGTGGTAGTAAAGACAGTCAATTGCGTTAAAAAATAGTTAGGGCGTGTCCTCAATTCAATCGATAGTCATCTAAATGGGTTAAAAATGACTAAATCTTGCCAAACGGCGTCAAATAGCTGACTAATATCTCGATATTATCTGCGCTAGTTTTCTTGTTTGACTGCGATTTATCTTATTTTTATCACCATTTTTAAAATGAGGACACGCCCTAGTTGCGTTGAAAAAAAAGGGCGGACATTGCTAGATAGAATAGCAATGTCTGCCCTTTTTTTGTCTGTTACTATATGACCAGTGCCATCAGTTCGTGATCGCACTCTTCCCAATCTATCAAGGCTAGTGACACTTTGGCATCATTCTCAGTTTCTGATTTTCCTGTAGCTTTATCGACAGCATGTGTATCGACAGTATTGCCTAATTGCAAAATAATTTCCAATCGACTATCAGTCTGTGGGTCAATGGTTCTGGTGGTTAGACTATTAGGGTTAAAATTGATCTGCATCCAGCAGTCAGAAGTATGCACCACGCCTTTGATGCGTTGCCAGTTTGGCAGTGCCAATAACCAATTCTGTAAATCATCAGCGTCTAGTACGTAGTGTGCAGGTAATCGCCATCCAGCCAATTGAAAATCTTGCTGCTCTTCATGGTAGCGATAGGGCAGGTCACTATCAGTATTGGCCTGAGCTTCGGTCTCATCGGTAGATGAACTCGATGATAGTACAGTTGTTAAAGAGCTGGCTGGAGACTGTAAACCAATCATCGATTTTTTAGGATTAGAGATACTGATTTTTCGTTGATTCGAAATGATAGAGCTATGCCGATTCAGTTGGTCGTTTAAAGTAGACGAGTATGCATCTGCTACAAGTTTATTTGCTACAAACTTATCTGATGAATGGACATCTGATGAGTCTGTTATTTCAGGTGCCGTTAGTCCTGATGCTGCCCAAATAATTTTTACTTGTGAATTTAGCTTGGTTATCCATTCTACTAAAGCTTGTTTTTCACTAGTATCTAATTGGGTATAACGATTGATTATCAGCACATCGGCATCACGGACATGCGCTTGGAAACCATCATGGTCACGATACTTAATCTGTTGCCACTGCTCGCCACTTAACACAGTTATCACAGCATTCATTTTTAGGGCAGTTTGCCAATGCGGCGCACTGAGTTGTAGTATCAGCTCACGTGGATGAGCCAAACCTGTGGGCTCAATGAGTAATCGCTGCGGATGATGTTCACTGAGCAGGCGACTGATTGCAATCTGTAAGGGTAGCTGACTGGTGCAGCAAATACAGCCACCACTGACTTCACGCATGGCGATATTCTGTTGCTCAAGATCGTTATCTTGAGAGCTTGCCAATAGTGCACCATCAATACCGATACGGCCAAACTCATTGATTAAGAGAGCCCAGCGTTCGTCATTCGGTTTCGAGGCCAGTAACTGATTAATTACGGTGGTTTTGCCAGCACCTAAAAACCCTGTCACTAACGTGCAGGGTATGTTTTGAAAAATAATTGGGTTTTTCACAAATAGGCTCATCATATTGGCGCGTGTTTGTGAGTAACCAAACACGGCCTATATTAAAAGAAATTAGATCAGTCAAAAGTTATTCACTCTTGATGGTTTCTACCTCAGCTTCATCAGGAACGAACACATAACCAACGCCCCAGACGGTCTGGATATAACGCGCTTGTGAAGGATTGTCTTCAATCAGACGACGCAGACGTGATACTTGGACGTCGATAGAACGCTCCATCGCACCCCATTCACGACCACGAGCAAGGTTCATCAATTTATCACGGGTCAATGGCTCACGTGGATGCTGTACGAGCGCTTTTAGTACTGAAAACTCACCTGTCGTCAAAGTGACTACGTTACCATCACGTTTGAGCGTACGAGTCGATAGATCTAATGTCCATGGACCAAACTCGACCACTTCCATTTGATGACTTGGCGCACCTGGCAACTCACGATTTTGACGACGCAGTACAGCTTTGATACGAGCCAATAGCTCTTTTGGGTTAAAAGGCTTAGGTAGATAATCATCTGCACCCGCTTCTAGACCTGCGATACGGTCAGCATCCCCACCCTTAGCAGTAAGCATAATGATAGGAATATCTGCATTGTCTTCACGCAGACGCTTACAGATACTGATACCGTCTTCGCCTGGTAGCATCAAATCGAGCACGACTAAAGAGAAAAGCTCACGTTGCATGAGTTTGTCCATCTGACTGCCGTCATGAGCGGTACGAACGACAAAACCGTCGTCTTCTAGGAAGCGTTGCAACAAAGAGCGCAGACGAGCGTCATCATCGACGACTAAAATACGCTGAGTCAACGTGTCAGGGCTGTTGTTATCAGTCATACAGGCATCCTTTTATAAAAATTATTGTTATCAGAAACTACAAGTAAATAGCTATGAGCAAAAACACTGCCATTAATTATCATTATTTAATTATTGGTTACGAATAAGCACTTCATAAAATTAAAAACTATTGTTCAATATGTCAGCACATATCAATATTTGTGTCATTGATACTTTAGTGTATAAGATTGCACCGAGAATTGCATCACCCATGATAATAAATGCTGTATGCGTTTGTTTAACAAGTCCATAGGATGTGTGATATAGAAAGATTTGCGTCCTAAAATGCGCAATAAATAACGAAAAGATAAAAAGGATTTTTATTCATGCAGCTTTTGCTATAATGCAAAGCTACATTTCTCAACGATTGATACGTATATGAGTAGCACTGATACCTTAACGTCATCTCAAACCTCGACAAATGCACAGGTTTTAGATGCAACCACACACGCGAATATTCACGACAAGCTTGCTCGCGCGCTTGGCATTAAGACTGCTCAAGTCAATGCGTTTGTCAAACTTTATGATGAAGGCGCGACGGTTCCTTTTATTGCGCGTTACCGCAAAGAAAAGACTCAGAATCTTGATGATGCGCAGTTGCGTGCTTTAGAGAAGTCTCTTAACTATGAGCGTGACATGGCAACACGTCGCCTCAAAATTACTGAGCTACTAAGCACACAGGGCAATCTGACTGACGAGCTACAGACACGTATCGATAATGCGACGTCTAAGCTTGAGCTTGAAGATATCTATCTGCCATATCGTCCGCGTCGTCGTTCACCTGCTGCCAAAGCTCGTGCCGCTGGTCTTGATACTGCTGCCAAAGCGGTCTTGACCCAAGAAATCACCCCGACGGATGCCTTGGCTGATTATCAAGTCCAGTCAAGTATCACTGATGACAGTGGTAATGAAATCGAGGTTGATTTTAGCGATATTGAAAAACAACTCGCTGGCGTACAAGCGATTATCGTTGATGAATGGACACAAGCATTGGGCTTGTTGGACAACTTGCGCAGTGGCTTTGCCAAAACTGCCAGTATCGTATCGAGCGTTGCGAGCGAAGAAAAGCGCGAAGTTGGCGAGAAATTCAAAGACTACTTTGAGCATAGCGAAAGCCTTGCTCGATTGCCAAATCATCGCCTATTAGCAATGTTACGCGGTCGTCAAGAAAACGTCTTGGGTCTAAAAATTGAAGGCGAAGACGCACCATTTATCGAAAAAATCATCAGTCATTTCGATGTCGATGCTAAAGCACCAGCAGCCCGCTGTGAGTTTTTATCAGAGGCAGCCAGTAGCTTGTGGAAAGACAAATGGCGTCCGCATATTGAGCATCGCCTATTAACTGAAAAGCGCTTAGCCGCAGAAGCGGATGCGATTGATGTGTTCGCTAGCAACTTACAGCATTTGCTAATGTCTGCACCTGCAGGTCCTAAAGTAATCTTGGGTGTCGATCCTGGTATCCGTCATGGCGTAAAAATGGCCATCGTCGATGCGCAAGGTCATGTCATGTCAGATAGCGAAGAGAAGCCTGTCATCGCGACAGTGTATCCGTTTGCACCTGATAATAAGATGGATGAAGCTAAAAAAGTCATCGATGCGTTATTAAGTACTTATAACGTTGACTTGGTCGCTATCGGTAATGGTACGGCAAGTCGCGAAACAGATGCGATGATCAAAGAGATTCTGGCTGCGAATGATGCATTAAAAGCCAAAGCCGTTATCGTTAATGAGTCGGGTGCGTCTGTTTATTCAGCGAGTGAACTTGCTAGTGATGAGCTTGCCAATCTAGACGTTTCTGTACGCGGCGCGGTTTCTATCGCGCGTCGCTTGCAGGATCCATTGTCAGAGCTTGTGAAAGTTGATCCAAAAGCCATTGGTGTGGGTCAATATCAGCATGACGTCAATCAAAACCAGCTTGCAGACAGTCTGGATAAAGTAACTCAAGATAGCGTGAATGCCGTGGGTGTGGATGTAAACACAGCCAGCCCAGCTATCTTGGCTCACATCGCAGGTCTTAACCGCAATGTAGCGCAGCAAATCGTCACCTATCGCAAAGAGCACGGTGCATTTGATAGTCGTGAAGCGCTTAAAAATGTCCCACGTCTAGGCGCTAAGACATTTGAGCAAGCAGCTGGTTTCTTGCGTATTCATAATGGCAGCAATCCATTAGATGCTACTGGTGTGCATCCAGAGAGCTATGCATTGGTCGATAGCTTACTCGCACAAGCGGACAAGCCGTTGTCAGAAATCATCGGTAATGATGGCGTATTAAATACTATTGATATGACTACATTGGCTGCTAACGACGACAATGTCAGCGTAAAAGCGATTATCGAAGAGCTAGCTAAACCTGCTCGCGATCCACGCCCTGAATTTAAAACGGCTAATTTCCGTGATGACGTCAATAGTATCAAAGATTTGAGTGAAGGCATGACGTTAGAAGGGGTGGTCACTAACGTAACGGCCTTTGGTTGTTTCGTTGATGTTGGTGTCCATCAGGATGGTTTGGTGCATATCTCGCAGATGGCCAATGACTTTGTCGCAGATCCTATGAACCGTGTCAAACCTGGCGATATCGTATCGGTACGGGTTATCTCTATCGATGAAAAACGTGGTCGTATCGGCTTTAGCATGAAACCTGAATCTGAAAAACCTGTCCGTACGGCTGCCAAGTCTACGACAGCTAGTACAGATGGCGAGAAAACCAGTCGTTCACGCAGTAATAATACAAATAGTGACCGTCCAAATAATAGCCGTCCAGCTGCTGACAAACGTCCGTCTAAGCCACGTGGCAAGCGTCAGGATAAAGACAACGCGAGCAATCGTAGTAAGCCGGTGAAAAATGATAAAGCTGAAGCCCCAAGTAAAATGGGTACATTCGGTGCTTTATTACAAGAAGCTGGTGTGACTAAAACTAAGAAATAAATACTGATAAAAATAGCTAAAATTTATAATCATGTACAATAAAAAGGCAGCCATATGGCTGCCTTTTTATATAAGTAGTACGCTTACAAACTAAATCAAATAAACTAACTATCTGCTTAGCGTGATACAGCGATACGACGGTTTTCTTTAAACTGTACGTTTGCTGGCTGAGTAGCTAATAACTCACCACGCTTGTCTTTTTTCTTTTCTTGCAACGTACTAGCAGCATCTGCAACTTTGTTCTCAGTAGCCGCTTCACCAGCGATCAAAGGCTGATAGTCTGCATTGCTGTGTTGCATGTTAAGCGCTTGAGCGTTCTGTACAGGAGCCTGAGCGGTTGTAGCATTAGTCATTGCTGCCGCATTGGTTGTTGCTTGAGCGTTGTTCATCAAAGCTGCGTTATCATCGCGTGCTTCATTATCCATATCATCAGTTTCGTCGTTCATTTCATCTGCTTCATTAGCCATGTCCATATCGACATCAGCAGTGTTTGACTCTTCGACATCTACAGCGCCAGGTTGAGTCGCTAGCAACTCACCATCAGGACCTTCTATTTCGGCCTGTACAGTGCTCTCGACAGCAGCATTACGCATATCTGCTGGCATTAGATCGCTATTGTTAACGGGTGCTGCCATTGCCATAGTTGGTAATACAAGGCTGGCGCCGACGATTAGTGATAAAACATTCTTTTTCATTATAAAACTCCATGATATATAATTAGCAATAGTTAAAAACGGTAACTCATATTCAATGATGAGCTGTTTTTATTTAAAGGTGTCTGTAAATACTGTATGCAAATTATCAACGATGTAGTTTATATTTCAGTAGCAAACTCATTAAGGTTCTAACAGTTTAATGTTTTCTTGTGACGTTATGAAACTGCCATATTTAAAGTCTAGCTAGTATTCTGTTTTTAAATTTTATTAAAGATTCATTAGTAGCAAAGGTTGATTGTGTTATTACAACTGTTAATAAATGAATCTATTAATTATAAATATCTACCAATGTCTCTAGTATTCAACATATGAATATTTGATTGCTTATAGTTGTTATTTAAACTTAGCTGATTGTTATTAATGGTTTTTTTAGATCTGTCTATCAGTGTTATAGAGAAGTATTTCAATTTTTTTTATTTATGGTGTAAAGCCAGTGCTTAGATAACTCTCAAATTCTATTATATAAACTCTTTAATAACATATACTTCATTAAACTAATGTTTATATATGGTTTTTCTACAATATCTATAAAACAATAGTAGCAATATTGGATTAATGGTTAGTATCATAAAGTATTAAATAATTGGGAAACAGAAACATTGTTCACCAAAAAAATACGTTATTCTTAATTTAATTTTTGTCTCAATTTTAGAGTAGACAATAAAAAAACCGTATCTCGAAACCAAGATACGGTCATAAAGACATTGAGCCTTTGTTCTCACTCAATAGACTATAGTCAGTTCAAAATAAAACTGTTATGGTCAGGACAAATATCATAAAACAATTTGGATAAGTCATTTTCCATCCAGCCTTGGCGTAGAAACTTCACCTGAGCCCATTTCTTTTCGATAGGGTTCAGATCAGGGCTGTAGGGTGGCAGCCATAGAATACGATGACCATGCCTATTAAGTAGCTTTTGAATACGCTTACTCTTATGAAATCTAGCATTATCCATCACAATCACGCATTTAGTTTTAAGACTTGGAATAAGTGTGAACTTGCACCAGTCGTAGAATATGCTGCTGTTAATGTTGTGCGTAAAGTAATCAATTGCAAACAGCATCTTTTCATACAGAGCACCGATAACGTTGGTTCGCTTTTTACCTTGCCAATTGTAGCTATCAATACAAGGTGTACCAATTAATGTGTACCCATGAGAGCGAATAGTCTCGTACTCAAAGCCGCTTTCATCCATGTAAACAACGGGATAGCCTTGTTGTTTAAAGATATCAAGCTTACTGTGGTATATCGCTCTTTTGATCGGACACGCTTTTGGATGCTCTAAGGTCTTTTTTTTGACTGATACCAAGACGCTTTAGGGCATGATAAATGCCTGTTTTACTACAGTTTAGACGACGTGCTCGCTCATACTGGTAATCATCAGGATATTCTTTGACATCATTAAGTAGCACGTCATCTGGTATTTTATAAGGTTTAGTTTGCCTTGTTGTTTTACTATGAACACGTCTCTTCCAGTTTTGTATGGTGGTTGGGCTGAGATTGTAGAACTCAGCTGCCCCGGCAAAGGTCATACCGTCATCTATACTTTTAAGAACTTGTCTACGAAAATCTAGTGAGTAAGTCATGGTCTTTATGACAACAATTAGGTTTGATTATTAGTTTATAACACTTTTAAGTGGGCTTGGCTATAACTCCCAATCACTTCAAAGCTAAGACCAGAATGCGCTTCTAAGCGTGTTATTAGCTTATCTCCCATCGCAGATGCTGGTGTCCAGAACCCACCGCCAACGTCCTCTTTGCTGATATCTTGTGCCAGACATAATGCCGCCTGCGAAATCATACGAGAAGTACTGCCGTAACCAGGATCTCTATCACCTGTTACCTTAACAGTGATAGTGTCATTTTTGGCCGTTTGTCCAAAGTGACGAATATCAAAGTAGCCGTTTTCTTGCTCATCTTTAGAAGGGCCTGAGCCAGCTTTTGGTAAAACGTGCTTAGATAGTAACTCGCGACTTGGTTTAATCATCATTGCAGTGGCAAAGCCCAATAAACCTGCGCTCATGGCATAGCTAGACAGTTTTCCTTTGACGCCATCTTTCATCCACATAGCTTCGTCATACTTGAAATCGCGACCGTACTCATAGCTGAGCAATTGGTTAGTGCGATGGACGATACGCGTATTGATGGTCGCCATGACGAACGGTGCTAACCAGCGCTTATGGTTACTGTCATATACTGGTTTGCTGACATTGTCCTGACGTACGTTTGGTACATCGGTATCATCGTTTAGCAAATAAGGATTGGCCACTTGTTTGCGACGTGCTTTGTCCTCACCAGCTTCTTCAAATATCGATGCCATCGATGCAATAGTGCCACCTGAGATACCACCTTTCGCTGCTTTAACACGCATATGGATGACATTACAGGTCTCGCCAAACTTTTCTTCGGCCTTAGCTTGGGTAAAGTACGCACCTAAATCTGATGGGATAGAGTCAAAACCACAAGAGTTAACAATACGGGCACCACTCTGCTTGGCAGTGTCTTGGTACTTATCCATCATATCCTTGATGAAGATAGCCTCACCAGTAAGATCGACATAATCCGTACCGTTTTCAGCACAGGATTTGATCAGTGGCTCACCATATTTCAGATAAGGACCGACAGTTGAGATGATGACTTGAGTTTGCTTTGTCATCTCATCAAGGCTGGCAGCATCGTTACTGTTAGCAATGATAATGTCTACCTTGCTCTCAAGTTTGGCCTGTAGCTTATTAAGCTTGTCTTCATCACGACCTGCGATCGCCCATGATACGTTTGAGCCATCTTCATTTTTATTATTGGATAAAAAATTGGTTAAATAGTGGGCAGTGATCTGACCGACGAAGCTTGTCGCACCATATAGAACAACTGCATAAGGGCGTGTGTCGCCGCTGGTTTTTTGTGTAGGGTTTTCAGTATCCGTATTGGTATCCATATGTATTGTCCTTAATAGATTTGAGAATAGGTGGATAGTAAACTATAAACCAAGTCGTTTGATTAGGTTAGAGGTTTGTGAGGTCGCTACAGTTTATAGTTTGCAGCCTACCTCACATACAACATCACATATAACGTGAGGAATTTAAAATAGTTCTGCATACAGCTAGAGAAATAGAGTTCAGTAGAAAAGCATGTAGTTCAACAACTCTCAGTTAAATAACGCTGCATTCAGAAATATAATTCTATTTCGAAAATATCATCTATTAAAGAAAAAGAGGTATGAGACATTAACAGTTACTACAAACTTTACATAACCTACCGATATTATTACTAAAATGAACGTTTTTTAGAGACGAACATTGCTAATCTATAAGTGTAAACAGTAATAACTAGCATTAGATAAAAACAAGTTAAATAGATGCTATATAAATTCTAATATCTGTTTTTTACCATTATTGAGGAGAAGATTATGTTTCGTTGGGCTATTATTTTTGCAGTGATCGCATTATTAGCGAGTTTCCTAGGTTTTGGCGGTGTCGCAGGCTTGTCTGCTAATTTGGCATACATTTTCTTAGCAGTCGCTGTGATTTTGTTTATCGTTGCCTTTGTCAGCCGTAAAATGTAAATACGGCTTATCGTTGTAAATACCTACTATAAAAAAAGACCCTCAATTGTTATATATAGTAGATTAAAGGGTGTATATTGTGTATTAAGGCAGAGAAATCTGCCTTTTTATTGCTTAATTAATATTATAGGTATATAGTTAATATTGTGTATGATATGTATAAGGAAAGCATAACTTGCCATCAGTAAAAGTCAGAGCGACGATTGTAGAGGACAATACGGGCATCAAAAGCCAATTGCCTATCTTGCTAACTGAGCAAGGAGAGTTAGGTACGGTCACGGACTACCTACTCAAGCTAGAGGCGGACGGTGTGAGTAACTCCGTCATGAATGGATTTCTTCAAGCGGTGTCATTGTTGCTAGATTATATGGAGGCAAATAGAGGATTGTTTGACGATCCGAAGTTACTCTTCCAGACCTTTTCTAGGCGGTTGTATACAGGAACGATTGGTGAGGATGGACTTGACCCCTCTGGTTTATATTGGGTTCCAAGTTCAACCAGTAACGTAAATAAGCATATTCATCGATTGACGGCATTCACCGATTGGTTAGCAAAAAAGCAAGGCACTGCGTCGATGAACCCTTTGCGCGATGCTACCCCTCATGAGCAACGATTGAATTACGCTGCATGGTATCGAAAAAACCAAAATGATTTCCTTGGTCATATCGAAGATAAAACCGTCAACAAAACCATTCGTAAGGCGCGAACTATCAAGGGGCGTACACCACTCACCAAAACTGTAGATGACGCTATCGCCTTTCCTGAAAAGCATTGGGAAGACTTTTATATGAATGGCATTGGTGGCGCGAGCGACCCACGAGTGGCACTCAGGGACAAACTAATACTCCTACTCATGCACGGTGGCGGGTTACGCGAAAGTGAGGCTTTAACGCTTTGGGTCACAGATGTGTTTGAAGACCCCTATACCCCAGATAGTGCAACCGTTCGTATTTACAATGAAGTCGATGGCAAAGCGCCAAGTGACCCTGAAGTTCGTTCTAAAAATCAAAATAGAGAGACGTACTTAAAAGAAAAGTATGCGCGTATCCCTCGCCAGCGCATGAAAGGCACTGCTCATCTTGGTTGGAAGAACCGTGTAGTTGACCATAAAGACAACTACTTACAAGTTCAGTGGTTTCCAACCGATTACAGCAAAGTGTTTATGTCACTTTGGAAAAATTATCAAAAGTATCGCGCTAGTATCGACTGCAATCACCCGTATGCGTTCATTGCATTTCATCACAGTGCCTTCGGCAATCCTTACACCATCAACGCTTTTCATGATAACTACGCCAACGGCTTGAAGCGTATTGGGTTGGAACCAAACAAGGCAGAAGGTTTAGACCCGCATGGACATCGACATAATTACGGCAGACGTTTAGAGCGTTCAGGTCTGAATCCCTTGGTGATTCGCCGTTGTATGCACCACAAGTCCCTAGACTCACAAATTCCCTATACAGGCAAAGGTCAGCAAGAAATCTCTGACGAACTCACCCAAGCCACCTTGCAACTAGCAAACCCTGAATCCAAAGTCAAAGCCCTGGACTGGAAAGCACTGGTTGAGTATGGCTTTGATGACATCGACCCTCAGGGCTACTTCACTGGCAAACATCCAAAATTGCGAGGTAAATAATGGCGAAAAGAAGCAAACATGACGGACGCTCATCGGATTTAACCTTCTCATGGATGATCACCACGCTTGGCGCGGAATGGCAACAATGGCAAGAACTCGCTGCTGAGTGGCTAGCTGCTACTAATTCTGGCGTTGATCGAAAAAGAAGAGTGCTGTGTGACTTCTTTGAATCCTATCTATGCGAGTTTGCTCCATATACATCTAATATTACATTATTTTTTAAAGGTTATAAGGGACATATTTGCTCCACTGAAGAACTTGAAGCAACAGTCAGAAGAAGTAAAAATCACCCTGATGAAGTTGCTCAAGCTGTCAATCACCCATGTGACTTCATCGACTTCGTTATCGAAAAAGTGTTCTCAGAAGAAGATGACAATGGCAACATAGTGCCACTGGTTCAAAACCCACTGAGCAAAATCCAACGTAAAGATTCAGCAACAGAAACCGTTCGCAATCCCTTGCCATATCGCTACATTCAAAACTTGCGCCAAATCCTTTGTCCGTTTCCTGACAAAAACGAACTCACCATCATTGAGCTCAATCTTAAGCACGGTGAAGTCCTGCTTCCTGCCTATCACTATCGACATTTCAAGCACTGGACATGGGCGCAGATGCAAACAGGGCAAGGAAATCAGGGTGGTGACTGGTTTGAAGTGGAACCTGAGCTGATTGATAAATCCGACCCTGACTGCGTGTGGCGCACCAAAGAAGTGACTCGCAAAGGTAATAAAATGACCGCTCATCAAATCTGGTCGCCCGTCAAAGCGATGTTGATTTTCATGAAGCTCCACCTACCACTGCGTACCTATCAGGTGCGTATGCTGGACAGCGGTGAAGCGGACACATGGCGCTACGAGCAAGGTCAATGGGTGCTGAACACCAAGCATGATTTTGCCCTTGGAAGTGAAAAACGCCCATTTAGTAAAGGTATTTTCCGTCGCATTCACGACACTATGTTAGGGTTGCATTCCACAGGCATGTATATCAACACCAACAAGACTGCCGACCAGAACAAAGATGAACTGGAGCGTGGTTATATCATCCCTTGGCAGAACGAAGAGGTGCTGTACTGGCTGGAAAAACTGCGTAACTGGCAAGAAAAGTATAATCCGATAACAAAGCCCACCGATTGCACCACACTGCTGACAAAGCACATTGGCAAGAAGAAATCGAATAAGCAGCTAGAAAGTATGGGCGAAATTGCGTTTTTGTTGCGTGATGCCTCAGCAATAGGTGAGGACAAACACAAGCCAATTTCGCCCAAAGCCACAGATTCTTTCTGGTATCAACTCTTACTGACGCTAGAAAACCAACTGGCAGAGCAAGGCAGCACCCTTGATAACGGTGAGCGCTTGAAACTGGTTGTGGGTTACCCAGAAGATACGAGAAAAACAGCTAAGGCTGCCACACTCTTTCCTTTACACAGCTTACGTGTCTCACTTATCACGGCGTATACGATGGATACACAACTTCCATTGCCTGTAATTTCTAAATTACTGGCGGGACATACGCGCCTGTTAATGACTATCTACTACAACAAAATTACCCCGTCCGTGATGGCAGAGAAAATGGATGAAGCGCATGGTGAGTTGGATGTCAAATCCAAACAATCGGTACGCAATTTCCTCAAAGATGCCTCGATGGAGCAAATCCAATGCAAGATGGTGTATCACAGCGATGACAGTATTCAGGCGGCACTGGTTAACCGCAATCCGATTGGCTGGGAGGAGCGTGCTTGTGGGCTTTGTTTGGTCGGTGGCAACACCGTAAAGTCGGATGAAGTCAGCACTCTTGGTGGCTGCTGGAACGGTGGTGAGCTGATTAGAGATGCAAAAGCTGCTGTCAGTCGCATTTATGCTAGCGTGCCGCACGGTCCTGAAAACTGCCCTCGTTGCCGTTGGTTTATTACCGAGGCACGCTATCTTCCAGCACTCAATGCCCACTTCAATCAATTGAGTTACAAAGCGCATCGGGCGGCTAACCTCGCTATGGAGATTGAGGGCGAGCTAGAAGCCCTGAAAGATGAACAGTTCTTTTGTGAAGAGCAAGGCAAGCCGTTTATCAATCACGATAAGCTGCAAGCCCTACAGCGCCGCTATGAAAAACAGCAAGTCGAAGCCGCTGAATACACAAAAGACTGGATAGCGTGTTTTGAACTTATCAACAAAATCATTCGTGTCGAAGAAGCCAGAAATGAGGACGACACCAAAGATAAACTGATTGCGGTTGGCTCTGAGCAAGATGTCAGCCATGCCTTGAAGTTTATCGAAACCGACTCAGAGTTGCTGCATCTATCACTGCTTTGTGATGACGCTGAATTCTACCCTGATTTGCAGGACGAACTGCGCAAAACCCCTGCTATTCAAAATCGCTCGATGCAACTCAGTCGAGTGCTAATGAAAAAAGGCTTTGAGCCAATTTTCATGCAAATGGACGACAAACAACAGCTCATCGCCGCCAATGCCATGCTTCGTCAGATGGCGAAAATCGCTGACCCTGACGACAAACTTGAAGGCTACCGCAAAGTGGCGAGCTACATCGAAGCGGGTGAATACCTGACTGATAATAAACTGTTCTCTCAGGGTATTCATGCGCTGACTGATAAAGCTATTCATCTAGGTATAGTCAAAGAACTTATAAATCGCCACACAGCCATAAGAAATAAAAGAACAGTGTGTCAACACAATCTAGCCGCCATTCCTTACGTTTTTGTTTGACCCAAGCCCACATTTGCTCGATAGGATTCA